>Ga0214919_10004816_pt1 | contig 19455 bp, 20 predicted proteins | sample LL1503_MetaG_FD_177994 | JGI IMG/M metagenome (GOLD analysis project Ga0214919, IMG submission 177994) | Freshwater microbial communities from Lake Lanier, Atlanta, Georgia, United States - LL-1503 | ecosystem: Environmental > Aquatic > Freshwater > Lake | place: USA: Georgia | collected...
TACCTAAACTACCAGTATAACCCAAATTACCCTGGTAACCTTGGTAGCCCTGATTACCTTGTGAACCAAAACTACCAGTATATCCAGTAAAGCCTTGGTAGCCCTGAACACCTTGATTACCTTGGTAGCCCTGATTACCTTGACTTCCTTGATTACCTAAACTACCAGTATAACCCAAATTACCCTGGTAACCTTGGTAGCCCTGATTACCTTGTGAACCAAAACTACCAGTATATCCAGTAAAGCCTTGGTAGCCCTGAACACCTTGATTACCTTGGTAACCCTGATTGCCTTGTGAACCAAAACTACCAGTATAACCAGTATCGCCTTGGTATCCCTGAACACCTTGATTACCTTGTGAACCAAAACTACCAGTATATCCAGTAAAGCCTTGGTAGCCCTGAACACCTTGATTACCTTGGTAACCCTGATTGCCTTGTGAACCAAAACTACCAGTATATCCAGTAAAGCCTTGGTAGCCCTGATTGCCTTGATTACCTTGGTAACCCTGATTGCCTTGTGAACCAAAACTACCAGTATAACCAGTAAAGCCTTGGTATCCCTGAACACCTTGATTACCTTGAAAACCCTGTGCGCCCAATGAACCAGTATAACCAATGCTACCTGTATAACCTGTAACTCCAGTTGCTCTTATAATAGCCAATGTATTATCATTGTTATTAAATGAATATGTGCTAGTGTTTAAAGTCACTGAAACAGCAACATAACTTCCGGTATTAACAGTGACTCCTCCACCATTTATAGTCCATATTTGATAATTTTCACTATTGTTTTGTGATTGTAATCTAATAACATCACCAGTAACTAAAAATCCTAATAGATATTCGATGTCATCACCGATGTTATCTATATGGCTAAAATTTAATTGTGTAGCTGATGATTGTGTAACATTGTTCCATAACACATATCCATTACCTGGATTACCACTTTGACTATTGGTTTTAGCTTTATAATCATATATACTATTATTTGCACCAGTTTTGCCCTGAGCACCATTACTGCCGGTATAACCAGTATTACCTTGGTATCCCTGATTACCTTGATATCCTTGATTGCCCAATGAACCAGTATAGCCTGTATCTCCTTGATTACCTTGAAAACCCTGAGCACCATCATTACCTTGGTATCCCTGAGCACCATCATTACCTTGGTATCCCTGATACCCTTGATAGCCAATATCTCCTTGATATCCCTGACTACCTTGGTCACCTTGATATCCTTGATCGCCCTGATACCCTTGATAGCCAATATCTCCTTGATATCCCTGACTACCTTGGTCACCTTGATAGCCTTGGTTTCCTTGATATCCTTGATCGCCCTGATACCCTTGATAGCCAATATCTCCTTGATATCCCTGACTACCTTGGTCACCTTGATATCCCTGACTACCTTGGTCACCTTGATATCCTTGATCGCCCTGATAACCTTGGAAGCCTTGATCACCTTGATATCCCTGATTACCTTGATCACCTTGGTAGCCTTGACTACCTTGATCTCCTTGATATCCTTGATAACCAATATCTCCTTGATAGCCTTGGTTTCCTTGATCTCCTTGATATCCTTGATAACCAATATCACCTTGATAACCTTGGAAGCCTTGATCACCTTGATATCCCTGATTACCTTGATCACCTTGGTAGCCTTGTGGTCCTTGAATACCCACCGCACCTGATAGATCGCTGGTATAAACATAACTAGTACCAGTCCATACATATAATCTAGAATTTTCTGGATTTTCAGGATCACCTGTTTCAATGATAGCAAATTGTCCGGGTAAAATTCCTGTGGGACTTGTATCTGCTTCTAGTTCGGCCACCGATGCATATATTTTGGCTATTATAAAGCCCATGCCAGTATCACCTTGACTACCCTGTGCTCCAATGGAACCAGTATAACCAATTTGCAAGGAACCATAGGTTAATTCATTGGTTAATTGATTAAAGTAAATTACATCATTTGGTGAAGAATCAGATCTAATTGGTTTGACATAGAATCCAGCATTGCTGCCGGTAAATCCTGTAGAACTAGCATTTAAAATAATGCTATTAGCTGGTTGAGAACCTGATCCTGCACCAGTGCCAATGGCAATCGAATATTCACCTTGATTGGTATCTCCGGCCACAGTACCTATTGCTATTGCATATTGACCTTGATGATCTTGACCGGCACCTGGACCAATGGCCAGGGCTGCATAACCTTGAGTATCATAGCCCGCAGCGGTTCCAATTCCTATTCCGTACTGACCTTGATATATTCTTCCAGCAGTATAACCAAGAGCTGTGGCATATTGACCTTGATGTTCATAGGCAGCAGCATCACCTACAGCCAAAGCACTTTGACCTTGATTCAGTGCTGCGGTACCTTGACCAATTGCAATAGAATATGTTCCTTGAGTATTCTCACCTGCACCTCGACCAATGGCTATGGCTAGATCATGTTGATCAACAGTGCCCGCAGATGTGCCAATGGCTATTTGATTTCCATTATAACCAGCAGTAACATCTAGAATCTTAAATTTATTAGCATCAATAATAACACCATTAAAATCCAATGATGTAGCAGTGGTTGCATAACTAGAAGTGGTTGATGTCAATAAACGACCACCCACTGTGACACCATCACCAATCCATAATTGATTAGTATTGGTGGTATAGATAGGTTCGCCTAGACTAGGCGTTATAGTCCCTAATTCTGCTAATGATCCGCGTCTAATTTGTAATGGCATAATATTATCCTGTTACTTGAGTTGAAGTAGAAAATACCACAGGTGGAATATTGAGAACTATTTTACCTGTTTGTGTATTCAATGCTACTACTGGTGTTTTTTGTGTTTGTGTCATCTTTAAATCCTTGTTTATCTATAATAGAATAATTGAACTGCCTCATATGGATTAGCTCTACCAAATTCATCGTGAAAACTATTAGCAGGTATCCTAATCGTAACTTTATCAGTAGGTGGATAATATGGTGCAGCTGGGTGGATTATAAGTTCATACCAAGTTGAAGTAAGTTTGGTAAAATCCCATAATGTTCCTCGTTCAATTTGAATATCACCTTGCGTAAAATCATTAGATGGTGAACTTAAATCAATATATACCTTATTATTTTCAGCATACCAAAATATATCATATGGACTACTAATATAAGCTCTAGGTCCAACTAATCTTTCTGGTCCAGGTTGTGGAGGACCACCTGTAATTGTTCCATAATCACTGATAGATACCACAGTTTGTGGATTAACCCATCTTGCATTTCCAATTCCATCAGTGGCTAAAATTTGACCATCATATCCTCTGGTAGTGGGATATGCTAGATTGTCAACTACTAATCCTCGAATGAAGTTAACACTATTTGGTGCAAAAATTGCACCTAGACGAGGAGCATCTACTCTTCCACCATTAATAGTTACATCTTGACCAACAGTGAAATCTGCACCAACTTCTAAAGTATCATTGACCCAAGCATTGCCTAATAATGCATCATTGCTGCTTCGAGTTGGACCAGGCGGATTATTATCTTTTCCTCTTACTTCTAATTCATAATGAGTTTTAGTGGGAAATCCTGGACTACCTGCTGGTAATCCATAAATTGCCGGATCTTGTAATGGTTCTGTGCCAACATAAATTTTTCCATCACTAACATATAAATCACCATAGTAAACTGATGATGTTCCGTTAACAACTAAACCACCATAATGGACATTTGAACCTATGGTCAATCCATCAGTTAAAAGCATATCACCACCTATGATACGATCATTGAAGAATGAAGGTTTGGTAAATGTAGCAGTATTGTTAACAAATATTGGTTTGTTAAATGTGGCTGTATTATTAAATGTTGTTAGACCATTAAATGTCATATTACCATTTGGAATTAGTGTTCCATCAATTTCTGCATCACCGATAATATGTGTATTACCATTAACTAATAAATTACCACCAACTCGAGCATTGCCTGTTACAGCAAATTGATAACCTGTGCTGTCAATGTTACCAACAATTAAACTACCCACAGTGGCAGTGTTGGTCACTGTCAATATTGCCAATGGAGTTTCCATAATCACAGGGCCAATTAATCTAGTGGTATTGGTCACTGTCAATAATGCTAATGGAGTTTCCATAGTCACAGGGCCAATGAGTCTACTGGCATTTGTAACTGTTATATGATCAAATGGGGCCTCGTGCCAAACTACTCTGCGCCAATTTGTGGTATCTACAGCAGGAGTTACCACACTGACCAAGGTACTTAGAGTGTTGATATGAGTGACATATAAACTATAAGCATAGTTTACTAGATCACCACGAAGATATGTGGTACCACTGACCCAATCACCTTTAAATATATTATCAAAATCATCAATCTTTAATTCCACAGCATTTTGATAGACTGTGAATGTATTCAATATACTGGTTGCAGAGAAATTTTGAATAACATTGGTTACAGTAAACGATATACCATCAGCTGGTGTAACTGTTACTGGAAATTCAATTACCGTGGCAGTTACGGTATTTGATACCTCTGTGATATTAATTGTGTAGGCCATTAGTTGCCCCTATTAAACTGCTGAGGCTAATACAAGTGCTGTGTAACCTGTGCCTAATACTGGATCACCTACTGTAACCTGTGGTTCCCAGGCCATAATCTTGGCAATGCGATGTGTATTAGTTTGCTTGGGTGTTTGATTATCAGTCCAAGATAATCCCATAACTAGGATAGGATTGTTTACTCTGGCATCAGGAACAATTGGTCCTGCGTATAAACCTGCGGGATGTGTGACATTAACAATACCACTGGCAGTATTCATAACCGTGATATTTGTTGAAGTATTGACCACACTATATGGATAACTTCCAATAATTTTGCTATCAGTGAAATTGGGGTTACCATCTCTGTCATAGGCCATAATATCAACTACAACAACCTGAGCATCTAACTTGAATGTCCAACCTGTGACATTGGTATTGAATGCATAAGCATAGGTTTTAGTTGTGCTTGGAAAATCGGATTCCATGATAACATTATCCGGACCACCGATAAATTGAGAGAATGATAGAACTCCAGCCATATATGTCTCCTGAGGTTTAAAATGATATCACTGAGGCGATATCAAGTATATTGTCTGCTTGGATATTTAGCGAACTTGAAATAATACCCCTGCGAAAGACCCTATAATTAAACTATGCTTCCATAGTTGCTAGAATTAATAGGATGTGGTGCCCAAGACAAACTTGTGGAAGTTGAACTATATGGACTGTTATTTCCTGCTACCACTGTTCTAGCTTTAAAATAATAAGTGCCTGTGTTTAATGTGGTAATGGTATCTGTGACACTAATACCTGGACTATAATTTCCACCACCTGTGGGACTTATATTTTTTAATAAACTACTAGCATTGGTGTTGGTACCATAATACCATTGTATTTGACTTACAGGTCCACTCACAGAACTAATCACAGTGGTTAGATCAAAACTTGGCACCGTTGCACTAGGAGTTTGATTACTGATAACAGGGGTGCTCGGTGCCGGAGCATTGGTGCTACTTCCATATACCGGAATGTTACTTGATGGTTTACCTGCGAAATTACTTAGACTGGTATCATCATAGACTGTGGAATCATATTGCAAGGCAGTGATCTCTGCGGTTAATCCACCATCCTCAGTTTCTGTTTCTCTGACTCTGGTAACACGGAATAATTGATTATCAAATCCATATTGAGCATTGGTTAATTTGATAATATCACCTGCCTCAGTTTGCAATGCTGAATAATCTGCAGTAAATGCCACAATAAGATCTATTCGACTTTGACGCAATTCAATGTTACCAATTCTACCAGCATGAATACCATTGTTACACAGTGCAGTGGACATACGCATGATATTCACTGGTTCTAGTGTGTTTAATTGACCAGCACTCAAATTAGCCTTATAATAATCAGTTTGATCCAATGCTCGACCATTGGCAAAACTGACCTCTACACCATTGTATAAACTTTCTAAATTAGTGCTGGTCACTGTAATATCACCTAGTATGTTATCATCATCAAATACCTGTGCAGCAGCTAATTCACCCACTGTAGATGCACGATTGGATATAACACGCCATTGACCCAATTTATGATCATAGGTTGTCCAACTTGCTGATGCTAGATTGATTTTATCTAAATTAGTTTTAACTGTATCTCCGGTATTCATAACACCATTGATTACATAACGCTTTTGAGTGCTGGTAGTAGTTCCATCACTTTCATATTGATTACTAGGTATGGTATTACTCAATGAGGATAAATCTGTGACACTGTCTAGATCTAGATTTGATTCTGTAAATCCACATCCATATCGAACATTGGTCATATAATCTTTCCATACCAATCCTGGATCAGATAAACTATTGTTTAATTCAAAACTCATTGCTGGTAAACCAGTAATACCTTTTTCAGCACTATAATCAAGTTGAACTACTGCAAATACTAGATCACTCATTTGATATGAACTATTAATTTCTGGAATAATATCATAGGCATTGACTTTGGTAGATGGTCCTTGGATTTGATTGGCTGATGCTGTGCCACCTGCATAGACCCAGGTTCTAATTAAACCACTGAAATTAGTATTGGTTGATCCATCACTGGTTATACTAGAATCCACAGTGTATCCATCTGCTCGATATACTAACTTTTGATCATTCCATAGAATATCACCCACAGTCCAAGTACCTGTGTCCGTCTTTTCACTGAGAGTCAATACATAGGTCATTGTTTTATTTGCATTGCTGATATGTGCATCAGTGATAATACCTCTTTGATATGCATGACCATAGATTAATGGAACTTTATATTCTGTGTTAGGTGGAAGTTGAACTCTAGTACCTTGATTCTGTGCTCCACCACCACTGCCTCCTTGAGGACCAGGACCATTGATCAATCTGCTGGTGACCACTGCTAGACCAACTGCAATTGAACTGGTGACAAATGCCACACCGGCACTACCTAAAACAGCAGCACCGGCAACACCAATAATTTCGGCTACAATATAACTGGCCACATAGGTAAAAACTGGCATCTTAGTGTTCCTTTAAATATGTTTCTTCAGTGCGTCTAAACCCACGGCGCTCTAGATCAATACTATTTGTGGTGCTCATACGAGTGGTAAAGTATCCTTGTATGACGCTTTCTTTGCAGAGTTTTTCCCCTTGTAGGGTATAGGCAACGAATAATCTACCACCTATACTAGAATTTCTATATTCAGGTTTAACATACCACACCATTTCTCTCATTTGAATAATACTTGGTATCCACATATTGGCTTCTTTGACTGCCATTAATATCCCCACAGGTTGATTATCAACATAGGCCAACCATATATAACCATGTTGTTTAATTCTATATACCAAAAGACCTAGATGTTCGCGATTGCTAGCAGCCAATGCCCCTTGACTATAACTAGTTTCATTGAGGAAACTTTGAACCAATGAGATTGCATCTGCAACATCAAATAGAGATTCTGCTAGTTTAATCATATTAAATTGCTATATCAGTAGGGGTTGCTGGACTAGGTGCGGTATATGGTTTGCCAAAGTCAAAGGCTGTTTGACTAATAGCAACAACACGATCCATACCTGTATCAGAGGGATATAATCCTTTCTGATCAGTGGAATTAGTTCTGCGACCCGATATCTTCTTTTCTAGAATAGCATGAATACTGCTGCATTCTACAACAATATTATTAGTGCCTGATCTAGAATCAATATCCACACTGTCAGATAAATTAAAATTGCTGATATATCCACTAAATCTTAAACTGGTTTGTCCAGATAATAATTCGTTGGTAGTGGGATTAAAAAATATACGATAAATTTGAACCTTACTACCTTTGATTCTTTCATCTAAAATCAATCCCATATAATTGGGTGTATCTGGTTCACTGGCATCTTTGGGTATACCACTTATGCTAAGTTGAATACTATTATTAGTAATTTTTAAATCATCCTGCATTTGATTCACACCAAGAAAGTGTCCCAATGCCTGATAATTCTCACCATTGAATGTAATCGGGCTCCAAGTGTTGGCCAAACGATAGACCGTGCCATTGACTGTTAATCTAATTAACATTCCATGTCTAACATTGGTACCTTGGACTGCTGGTATATTAAGCATTATATAACTTTCTCTATAAGTTCAAAATCATCTGTAAATTGCATTCTATTTCTTGACACAATATCATATGTAGGAAATTTAGTGATCAACATATGAAATTCACATTCTATTCCTACTTTGATATCACCTGTAACTGTGATATTTTCACTGGTGATTAATGGTCGATTTACAGTCAATATAACTGTGCTACCTGAACCTCTAGTCACAGTGTTTACCACGGTATATGGATAACGACTATTTGTAGGTTGTATTAAATCACCTGCGGCAAACACCACAGTATTAGTAGTTACTAATCCGTGTGCTGCTGGGGCACCAATACTGGGTAAACCACCAATGGTCACTGTGGTTCCTGTCCAAGTAGTGGCTGTAAAGTTGCCAATGTCGGTAGATTTGATACCACCTTGATATTCAGTGAGCCAATGTAGATTAGTATTATTGGCTAGATTTACAGTGACCTCTGTGTTACGATCAGTGTTAATCAAATCTTCCACTAATGCACGATTAGTATCATAGGCAAAGTAGCCTGCTGGGGTAACAGACATACGCCAAGGTTGGGCACTATTTCTAGTTGCTGCTTTAATTCTAAAACTGCGACTGATACTTTGTGATACTACACGACGACGATCAATTCTAATCTTTGCAGCTGAATCTATAATGGTTTGTATTGCTGTCATATTATTCCTTTATGCTAAACGCTGACTTGGTTGGCTACGACGACCCTGTTCCGTCACAGCATAGATGAACTGTGGATCACGAGCCACTAAACTTCTAAAACTACTGGCATCCACAGCTTGTATATTATAGTTTACATTGGTGATTGATGGTTGATATCTTTGACCTAGTTGATTGTTTGGTATGATTGTTCCTGCGCTACCTGGTAAAAACATTTCAGGTCCACGTTCACCAACCATAATTGGACTTTTTCCGTCTGTTTGTCCACCTGCTGCAAATCCAAACACACTAGCAATACTGCTAAAGATATTACCTGAACCACCTGACATCATACTAACTAATAATTTTTTAGCCTGTATGCGAGCAAAGTCAGCAATGATACTATTGGCAAAATCTGTGAAACTCCATTTACCAGTTGTAACTAATGATACAAACATATCTTCGAATCCTTTGGTAAAATCACTGAAATATGTTCTAGCTTGATCAGCAGCATTAAAAGCATTTTCTTTATATGTGGCAAATGCCTCATCCCAACCTGCACTCCAACTACGACTATTTTTTAAGTTTTCAATTTGAGCATCAGATATATCTTTCCATCCTTGAGCAATCTCATCTAATCCAGCACGAAGTCGATTATATTGTTCAATACTACCATCATAATTATCAAAACTATCAATAAATGTCTTGGCTGCTGCTTGAGCATTTTTACGAGCATCTTCTTGTATTTGAGCCATTTGTCGAGCAAGTGGACCTTGACCTATTTGTGTAGTTTCAAATTGAACTTCAGTTTTCTTTAATGTAATACCTTCAGTGATATCTTTTAATGCTTTTTCAACTTTAATTCTTTCATCATATTTTGCATTGATGCGATCTAGATCTTTGACCAATAAATCTGCTGCTATCTTTTCTTGATTAGTTAGATATTCTCTATTTTTAACAGCTTGGGCAATCTGATCAGATTGTGTTGCTGCTAATTCATTTATTTTGTTAATTTGCTTATCATAAGTTCCGGCTAATCCGGCTTCAGCTTTAGATAATAATGATTTAGCAAGGCGTAATTTATCAACCTCATCTTTAGCTTTATCCATTACGCTGGCCTGAGCTTTTAATATCTCAACTTGATCAGCACTAACTCCTATATATGAAGTTTCTCTTTGAATGCCAATTAATGTTTGTTCATTTTGTTTGGCAAATGCTTTACTAATATTTTCAATCTCGGCTCTGCGTTTGGCCAATGCATCAATAACTTCTCTTTTAGGTTTATCAGTTTCATTAACTTTTTTTAGTCCATCGACGTATTCATTCATATTCTTAACATCGTTTGCTGAATAACTACGCCCTTTTGGACCAACTTCTTTATCACCAAGACCTAATAATGCCAATGTGGCAGCATAAACATCTTTAATCCATCCCCAGGTTGCTGATAGATACTTATTAAATGTATCAATGATATTGGTATCAAATGCTAGATCAATGAGTTCTCCTAATCCATATACTGCTACGCCAGCAGCGGCAACTACAATGGCAATTTCTGCAATGCCTGTTAATAGTGTTCCAATGGGAACTATTAGTGCAATTAGAAATGATAATGCTTCTCCAATACCGGCAATACTAATTTCCAGAGAATTAAAAGCCAACGCAGACCTAGCCAACCAAACAATAAATCCTCCAATGGATTCGCCAAATCCTACTAAAACAGCTCCTATACTTGCTATTCCACTAGTTATTAATGCTGTGCCTTTGGCCCATAATGCTGCACCACCGAGGAATGCAATAGAAATACCTTCTGCAATTTTTCCTAATATTACTAAACTTCCAGCTGCTGCACCCAATTGAATTATAGCTTTGATGAATGAATCAATTTGTTCAGGTTTGAGATTATTAATAAATGTTGCTAATGGTTCTAAACTTTTTAATATTGTTTTCTGAAATTTCTTAAAAGCTTCATCTAAAGTATCTTGTAATTTTCCAGCTTCTTTAATACTTTTTACATATTCTAATTGCTTTTTAGTGGCTTCATCATAATCGCCTGACAGTCCTTTTAAATCAACTCCTTTAAGGCTTTTACTGAATATATCTTGTGCCGCAGCCGCCCGCTGGCCAGCATCGGACATTTTTGCCAACCCTTCTAATGTCTTTTTTAATAAATCTTGTTCACTTAAATCTCTAAGATCTTTTAATGTAACACCAACACGACTAAATGCGGTTTGAACTTGTAGACTTCCGTTAGCAGCATCACCAATGCTTTGAATAAATTTTTGCATTGACTTTTCAGCAGATTCGCTATCACCCCCATTGGCTTTAACAGCAGCACTAAATCCTAATAAGTTTTGTTCTGCAATTCCTGTAGCTTTAGATAGATCACTGATACTATCGGCAAATGCAATAGCATTTGTAATTGTTGCACCTAATAATAAACCAGCTAATTTTGTATGTAATCCACCTATTACACTATTCATAGATTCCAAAGAACCTTTGACTTTCTCAATAGTGGCTATTGCCTGTGAAGCATCTGCTGTTAGTTTAATAGTATCGCCGGCCATATTATTTTCCTAATAATTTTTTAACTTGCCTATCTATGTAGGCCTCAGTGGGTTTAATCATACCTTTTGGTGCTTGACTAGAATAACCCTCATCTAATCTCTCAGCATAAGGGTAATCACCAAAAATAGTTTGACCACTTAAATGAGTGTTACGTCTAGCATTACCACTGCGAATAGGAGTCTGAGCTACAAAATATTGGAAAGCATCTTGAGGGATCTTTTTTAATCCTGCTTGCAACTTTGTTAATTCTTTGGAACTAACATTATTGAATGTGATTTTCATATCAATCATTAAACATTTTCCTTTATTTTTATTAATTCTTCAACGCTTAAATTTGGAACATAACCTTCTTCAGACGTTTCTCTAACATATCTTTCATAACTCAGTGCCGAATCCATTATGACTAGATCGAATGTTGTGGCTCTAATCATAATCTCACTGGGCAATAGACCATAGCGTTGTCCCATCATATCTATACTTAATATTAAACTATTTTCGATACTTTTGGGTTCTATGGTCTCCTGTGTTACTTTCCCAGAGTTTCTACTACCTTACTAATAACTTTGGTCATTATTGTTGTGGGCAATACAATGCCATCTTTGATAATAATATTACCATCTTCGTCTAAAATCATTTCATTTACAGTATTAACTAATTCTCCAAGATTATCACCTTTCATTTGTGCTAATCGAACATATTTGTCCATTGGTTGACGATCCCAAATCCAAAATTCCAATGGTTCACCATACTCCTTGATGACATCCTCATCATTGAGTTCAATTTTAACTAATTTAGGTTTTGCTGCTAATTGTGTGAGTTTCATCTTTTAATCTTCCTTATCTTTTAATATGTGTATAACCGATAGAGCAAATCTCAATCGGCTATTAACTTTGTCTAGATCACTTTGCGCTGCTCTAACCTCTGCGAGACTTTTGGCAACTTCGGCTTCTAGACTGCGTAACAGGTCATTATTTGAGTAATGTCTTAAATCCATAAATCTTTCTCCTGCTGACTATTTAAGTAATCATAGAAAAAGGGCCCAATAAAGACCCTTTATTCTAAATCAATTACTTGATTAAACTGTGTCTGTGGTCAAGTTACCATTCACTGTGATAGTGATAGGACTTACCCAAACTGGTGCAGTTGGATTAACAGTAGGTGCTAGGTTAGTGATGAAACCACTTCCTTCCACATACTGAGCACCAGCACCACGACCATTGAAATATACACGGAAATATATTTCAGTGGCATTGTTGCTTAGATCGAATAGACCAGCTACACTATTGCTTCCTGTGAAGAATGTTGTAGAGTCTAAAACCATATTAGCAGCAATGCTGTTTGTAGCAGGTGTTGAAACCGCTAATTGTGAGAACACATCTAATTGAGTCCAATTAAATACTCCCGCTGCATTGTTTATAGTGACATTCTGCAACGCTGGAACAACATAACCTGTGCTAGTACTAGCGATAGTACCAGTAGAGATTTGAATTATTGCGTGTTGAGAAGGAGCACTGACATTAATATATGACATCTTATTTTCCTTTATTGTTTTACTGTATCAAATCTAAATTCAAAATTGTAGATCAATACATCTTCTTGTTTATCCACTGTGTAATCACTTTCCGATTGGAAATTAACTACATTCGTCGAATCCTTGGCTGATAATATTTTTGTAACCACAGAGTCTAATTGTGTAGGAGTGTTTTTTGCGTCGCAGGCCAAATAGACATTTGCTATCAATTGGTCTTGCATAACATTGTTACCATCTAATACAGGATAAAGAGTGTTCTCTACCCGGTATTCCTGATCAACATAGATCTTCTTCATATTCTTACGGTATAAAGGATTTCCACTAGATTCAAAGGGCAATTCAGTGACAACAGCAAACTGGGTAAGTGTGCTAATTGCCTGAGTAATTGCTGATAGTAATTGTGTTCGCATTATCTTGCTCTTTGGATGTTGGTTCTAGTGGGCATCTTTTCTAAGGGAGTGATTGTGCCATTCCCTGAAAAATCATACCAACTTCCATCATCGATTAACTCTTGAAATAAACTTCTATACTTTTCATTCATAAAACCAATCTTGGTTTTTTCCGCACTATCCTGTGTGCTAAAATCTGCGATCTTTGGATAGATATAATAACTCAATGCGTAATAAACACAAAGGTCAGTGAAATCTGGCTGTCGATCTAGAATGTAGTTAGGGTTAGGTGGAGGAATTGCCAGTAATCCTGAAGTATAAATCAAGGGATCATATGTTCCACCGCTTTGACGAATCCAGTAGGTTCTCCACCAATCCGTTGCTCCGATGTTGTATATGATCCTTTGTGTTGAGCGCTCCAACAATGCTTCAACAATGGCACTGGTTAGACCTTCATTAGCTTCAAAGACACGTTGATCAATGTTAGTTACATCACTGTATTCTGCAAAAGATATTACATTACCTTGAAATTTAATAAATGCCATTGTTGTTCTCCAAAAATTACTAGAATATTAGTTTACCACACCTTCGGCAACGATTGCACAACCAAATGATTCTTGAATAGCAGCAGCACCGGCTACAGCTTTTAGAACCATATCTGTTGCACGAGCAGCAGGTAGATATAAAGTATTAAGATCAATACCACCACGCATTGCATGACCTAAAGCACGAGCATCAAAGACACCAGCACGATAAGCAGTTGCACCACCTGTGGTCACTGCGGCTACTAGAGCGCTTTCGAAGATGTTAACACCACCGATGCTACCTAGATAGAAACCACTTAGCACGCTGTTACCTGTGTCACTCAATGCTGGAACATTGGTTTGTGAGCTATAAGTCAATTGTTTCTTGATATTATATGCTTGGTTAGGATGAACAACTCCGAAGAATGGTCCAGTTAACTTTTGTGTGCGTAGTTTAGCAGCAGCTTGAAGAATCAAATCAACTGTTAATTCAGTGCTGGTGCTTCCTAGAGCATTTGTGCTAAAGTTAGCAAATTCAGCAAATACTTGTGTGTCAATGCTTTCAGCAATTGCACGACCAGATTGGTCACCCAATTGTGCCATTACATCACCATAAGAACTATCACGCAACATATCTGTTACTTGATTGTAGACCACGTGCTCAGCCAATGTGATTGTTGGAGCTGTGGTGTTTGTGGTTTTAGCAGTTGCAGCTGCCTCGTCAGTGATTAACTGAGCGGAGATAGCGGCCCATACTGGAACCTGAACAACTTTACCAGCGTTCATAGGCACATCGAATACTGTGACCATTTGGCGAGCAATGGAGTTCTCATAGGCAGCAAATTGAGCCTGCGCTACGAAGTTTGCATACAATTCATTGTTAATGTTTGTATTGTTATTTGATGGATAACTCATTTTATAAATCCTTTAGTTTAATTTTTTTTGTAATCCCAAACCTAGTTCTTTATATAATTTCCTATCATTAGGATTCTTAAAGTCTAGTTTTGAAATATCTATTTTTTCTTGACTACGACCAATATTGGATTTACTATTTGAGGTGCTGGCTCCGGCTGCTACGAAATGTGGATTAGTGTCTAAGAATTCTTTGACTAAATCTGTTACTCCGAAGGGTTGACCTTGGTCGTTGTATCTAACTGTTCCCTTTTGATCGAGAACTTCTACCTCACCATTATCGTTCAACCTAACCTGTGGTTTTAACAATGCTTTGACTTGATCGGCATTGACTGCACGAAACTGAGCTGCTGCATTGACCAATGGCACATCTACTGTATATCCCTTAATGATCTCATCACGCTTACGAATTTCTTCGTCTTTTTTCTGCGCCAATGTCTGCAAAATCTGATCGAACTCTCCGCGCTTTTTTTGCTCTTCAAGTTTTTGTCTCTCAGCTTGTTGCTTGATTTGACGTAGCTCTTCTATATCGCCGAGATCTTCATACTTGGAACTAAACTTCTTGGTGATCGCATTTTTAGTGCGAGCCATCATGTCGTCAACTTCCTTTTGTGTGTAGAACTTTTCTGCTGCCTGGTTGTTATTTGTATCGGACCCAGTGTCCTCGTTAGCCAATGTATTGTCTGACATCGTTGCATCGCCTCCCCTTCAGAAGTATGTTTATTAGATGACAACCTTGTCATCCAGTGTTGATATTTATTACCTTACCACTTTTTAGGTGGCTTAACCGGTTTATATGGTTTCTTTTTCATTTCTTAGGTCCTTTATATCCATTAGCATAGGCTGCTTGTCCTTGTCGACTAGCCCGGGCCTGAGCGCCCGGTCCAGTATAGATATGTCCATGTTGTCCCCAACGATATCCTGTAACTGGACGACCATCTTTGGTAGTTTGAACTCTATGAACTGGCATGATTATTTCTTTGGTGGATTAAACTTGGCCTTCATACCTTTGGGTGCGTTGGCTCTGGCAGTTGAAAGAGCAATGGCCACAGCCTGTGCTTGTTTCATACCGGTGTGTTTTTTCATTTCATAGCCAATGTTCTTGCTGATACTCTTAGTTGAGTAACCTTGAATTAGTTTAGTTTGTTTAGTCATTTTATGCTCCTTGTGCGGGTTCTGGTGCCCACTTGGCACACCAATATAGTGGACGGACTTCACCGTGCCATAATTCGCATTGATTGTTTTCGTTGGGATTGTAGTATTCACAGTTGGCACAGTTCTGTCCCTGTGGCACACCACTGTTGCTGGCAGGTTGATACTTGGCTGGCAGGCAGTCTGGAATTGGCAGACCATCTGGATAAGTTCTTGGTTGAACTTCTGCTTCTGGAAGGCAGGTCAATGTGGCATTCAACTGCCACTGTTGTTTGCGATGTGTGTCAATACGATCTGCTAGGAAATTTTGTAGACCATATTCACGGCTGGCAGTGGCTAGATCAAATGTATCTTGTAATCTCGCCACAAGGATGTCCAAATCTGCTAGAAGATTTGTAAACATCACTTGTGGGTCAACAACATCCTCAGGTTTGTCAGTCAATTCACTTTCACTGACAATGCTAGTGTAATCACCTTTGGGAAACGCTCCGAGCCGTCTTAATTGTTCAGCATAGTCATCAATTGATTCCTGTGCATCAGTATAGATACCTTCTAAAAATGTGTGATATTGTGGGAAGTTCTCACCTTGAACAGTCCAATGATAGTTGTGGCTCTTAAGATAAAATGTAAAGTTGTTGGCAAAGGCCAGTAATAGTGATTGTATTAGTTGATCCATTATTATTCCTTATTCTAGGCCTGTAATTGTTGATGAGAAATATCTGCGTGGGCGTAATCCAGGACTAACACTGGTCGGACTACCTGTTGGTGTTGGAGGTTGTTCAATGCCCTGACCTGCTAGATGACTTGCTGGTTCTGGTGGTAGATTAGGATCATCTAACAATTCTCTAATACGATAATCAATTAATGCCATAGTTGCTGGTTCACTGGCCGCAGTCTTAGCACTGACTAATTCATTATATTCACGCTGAACATCTCTTATAGAAAAACTGTCTGGATATTTAATAAAGCCAGTGAATTCACGTCCTTGGAACTGACCAAACAATTCCCATATCTGTTCTTCAGCATTTTCTAAACTATCTGCTTTCTCAGCCAATCTAGCATTGAGCAATTGAAATTCTGTTTCCATTGCGATGCCACTTTGGCTACTGTGGGCTGTGGCTCTTACTCCACCTGTGTTGGCCATTTGATCTATGCTGTCAATAAGGTGTTTAATGGTTTCACGTATTTGACTTACACCTGAACTATTATGTTCTAGGTAATAGGGATTAAGTGCAGCATCACTGCCATCTTGAAGAACAATAAGACCACCTGCTCCTGATCCCAACTGTGCTGTGGGTGGCACAACCAATGTAGGATGCCCATCTAGTCTAATACTTTGCTCAATTTCTGATGTTAGGTTATATATCATGCGTTGAACATCGGCAATATCACCAATGTCACTAACGCCTTGACCACGCACTAGGCTCTTTTTATTGTAGACTAAAACAGCAGGAACCCGGCCTAGACCATTGGGTTCAACTGCTCGGATCTGTGCTTCTTTTTGTGTGTCATCTAGAACCCAGGTTTTGATCTCTGTGGGAGTGATCTCTTTTAGTATGGTCATCTTGTCTAGGATATCTTCAATATATCTAATATAGACTAATTCATACTCACCATTAATCTTACGTTCCCATGTCCAATCATTGACAACCAATGGTGAAACAATGTTCATATAAGGTCTGGCTCCTGATTCAAGTTCTTGTGCTAGAGTCTCAGCACCAACATTGGCCTTTGACATGATGACCCAAGTATGACCAAATACTGCGGCCCAAGTTGCGGCTTCTTTCATGAACGCATTAAAGTTTTGTCCATCATAGTTGGCATCATCTAAGAAGCTTTGTAGATCTGGCATTCCTTCCCAATCACCAAAGTCACGTTCGATATCCTGACGGAATAAGAAACTCATATACACTGATATGATACTGGCACAGTGGTTGTCCAATGGTGTGACCTGTAATCTATTGTTGTATTCACCACTTTGTTCCAATACATATTTGGTTAGGTAGCCTGCTCTACGATAGTCATCACCGCCAATGAAACTGTCTAATAGAAATTGCCAACGACCTCTATTGCGACCATACTCAAAGTTGGTCATTGAAAGTCTACGGTAATCGTCCAGTAAGGTCTGATTCGCCATTTGTTATAATCCTTTAATTAGCAAGTTGATGTCCCCAACGACGGATTGTGGGCAACTCTGTGGGTTGACGAATAGGGAATAAGTAATCCACCATATATCTCAACGCATCATTCATGTGATCGAAACCACTATCCTTGTCAACTTGACTCGTGCCTTCTTTGTAAGTCTGTTTCTCTAAACACTCAATAACATATTTACACCTAGGATCAATATACAAGCCGATAATGCCTGAACTACTACATAATTTAGCATTAACAGCATTAACACCATCTCTAATAGGATTATGACTTGAAGGTGCTTTTACTTGGAAACCTGCTGTTCTAAGTATAGTATGGTCTGAACGATTTCCTGCCGACGTTTTTCTAGCTGCACCTGCCGGATCTGGGAAGCAGCTAATCCTCTGCGTAGGATAGCGAGTTTTAATTTCATCCACCAATTCATCTGTGTTACTCCCATATATTTTAATTTCATCTATAACGTGTAGACCATCTTTAATCCTTACTGCTACCACTGCTGACATTGGGTCTACGTTAAAGTCAACACCAATAAGTAATTCAGGCGGTAAATCGCCCTGATAGGCTCGAACATTGTTCTTACGCTCAAATGCGTAGAATACCCTACCTGAGAATGTTTCAAAAGTGGCCTCAAACTCTTGGCGGAACGTTCTTATATCGAGACTACGTCTTGCTGCTTCAACTTCTTCAGCTGTGACCTGACCACCTTCTATGGTTGTGAACTGAAAACTCTTCCATTCGTCAGGGTATTCATCTGCCATAGTGTAGAGATCATGTGCCCAGTTCATGCCCTTGGGTGTGCCTATGAATAAGGCTGATCCCAGCTTGTCTGCCAGTGTGGGTCTTAATGTTTCATACCATGCTTCGGGATCTATATCGGCGAATTCATCTAAGACTAGAAAATCTAATCCCACACCTCTAAGGCTGTCATAATTATCAGCACCTTTAAGACTAATGGTTGAACCGTTCTTAAGTTCAAAACTTAGGTTAGTTTCATTGACCTTGCTTAACCAACGTAGGTCTTGTAGTCTACGTTTAAGTTTCTTAAACACAATCATCTTAGCCTGTTTGTAGGTTGGTGCCACATACCATACTTCTCTATCTGGTATCCTAGCATTCTTACATAATTCACGGATTGAAAGATGTGTTTTACCAAAGCGTCGACCAGCAATGACAACTTTGAACCTTTGCTGGGCTTCTACTATTTGAATCTGTGGCATGCTTAGTGCCATTACTCGTTATCGCTCCATGGTAATGGTGCGTTGGCTTCACTATCCATTGGGTTATCACTCTGACCCAATATGTTCTTGCCTAACCATATCAACATGGTAGCATTGCCACTTAGTGCAAGTCTAATCTGAGCACGTCTTAGACTTTGTTTCAAGTCCTCACGACCTTTTGCTATA
>Ga0214919_10004817_pt1 | contig 19453 bp, 15 predicted proteins | sample LL1503_MetaG_FD_177994 | JGI IMG/M metagenome (GOLD analysis project Ga0214919, IMG submission 177994) | Freshwater microbial communities from Lake Lanier, Atlanta, Georgia, United States - LL-1503 | ecosystem: Environmental > Aquatic > Freshwater > Lake | place: USA: Georgia | collected...
TTTCAGACCTGCCCGCTGTGCGCATGAAAAGCGCCACGCACTGGAGCCAGCGTCAAGGCTGCTCATCTTGCCCAGTCCTGCAAATGTGCAAAGGCTCGTGCATGTTTTTGGAAGGGCCGCTTTGGGATGCTGGGTGCGACGCCGCGTATTCGGACAACCTGGTGTTCTTTGCGGCGGCCATTGAGTTTCTGACGGGTTGCATGCCTGTCTATATCGACGGCGATCTGCCTCAGGAGCGCAAGGACATCTTTGGCCTGGCCAAAAGTACTGTGGATTTGCCGCCAGTAAGGCGTGTGATTCCCATTCTTTTAGCGCAGCAAACAGCCTAAGCCACCAAACAAACCGTTTCATCAATCGCCCGCCTGGTTCACTCCAGTGCGGGCTTTTTCTTTTTGGAGATGCCCATGACAGAAGAATCCACCAACACCCACAGCGCTGAGATCCTGAACCTGCGCCCGGAGGACCTTGATGAGTTGCTTACACGCGCAGCCGAACGAGGGGCTGAGCGAGCGTTGGCCTGTCTTGGCCTTGAAAACGGCCACGCCGCCGCCGACATCCGCGACCTGCGGGGTCACATCGATGCATGGCGGGAAGCGCGCCGAACGGCCTGGCAAACCACGGTCAAGGTGCTGACGACCGGCGTTTTGGCCGCGCTTCTGGTCGGCATCGCCATCAAGTTGCGGCTGATGGGAGGTCCCCAATGATCGAGACACTATTGGGTGGCTTGCTGGGTGGCGCGTTCCGCCTGGCTCCAGAGGTCCTGAAATGGTTCGACCGCCAAGGCGAGCGTGGCCATGAATTGGCTATGCAGGGCAAGGCGCTGGAGTTCGAGAAACTGCGCGGTGCCCAGCGCATGTCCGAGATCGGCGCGGCTGCCGACGGCGCATGGAACACCGGCGCAATCGAAACCCTGCGCGACGCCGTGCGCACCCAGGGTGAAAAGAATGGGGTGGCGTGGGCCGATGCGCTCTCCAGCACGGTGCGCCCGGTGATCACTTACTGGTTCATGGCGTTGTACTGTGCGGCAAAGACGGCGGCATTTGCGGCGGCCTTGTCTGCCGGTGCTGACTGGGGAACAGCAGTTTTGCACGCCTGGACTGAAGCCGACCAGGCACTCTGGGCCGGGGTGCTGAACTTCTGGTTTTTGGGTCGCGTGTTTGACAAGGTCCGGCCATGATCGAAGTGCCGCAGGCGGCGATCGACCTGGCCAAGCGGTTCGAGGGGTTTTGCCGGGTGCCCAAGTCAGACCCTGGCCGCGCTTACCCGTATGTCTGTCCGGCAGGGTTTTGGACCATCGGCTATGGCCATCTTTGCGATGCCAAGCATCTGCCGATCACCATGGGAGAGGGCGAGGCTTATCTTGCTGCTGACATGGCTGACGCGCTGAAGGCAACGCTGCGCTACTGTCCGGTGCTGGCAACTGAGTCGGAGGGGCGGCTTGCGGCTATTGTTGATTTCACATTCAACCTTGGAGTCGGTCGGTTGCAGGCCTCAACGCTTCGGCGGCGTATCAACCAGCAGGATTGGTCAAACGCAGCACTTGAGCTTCGCCGATGGGTCTATGGCGGCGGAAAAATCCTACCCGGTCTCGTCACGCGGCGGGACGCTGAGATAGCTTTGCTATTTCGTAACGCCTGATCCGCAAATACGCTGAAGAAATTGCTGTTACCACCGAATAGCGTTCATGTCATTCACATCAATAACGGAGCACTAAAGATGAGCAATCGATTCAAAAAGGCTGTCATCGACGACGTGTTGACCCGCAGTATCGACGACGTCTTGGAGGTGAACCTGTTGGATTTATTCGAGTCGGCCATGAAAACGGTCGCGTCGACGCTAGTGCGCGAAGCAAAATTCGACATCAGCGAATTAACCTCGGCCAAAGAACGAGGCTGCGAGGGTTTTACATTGCTCGTGAGCCGGGTCCGCGCCGACTCACGCAATGAATGGTGTGGCGAGTTTCAGCGGGGCGATCAACGCCTCGATGTCATCGGCCATCTCGAGTAGCGCTCCTCAGTCCGTCGACTCGGGTACATCCCAATCGGCCAACCTTGCTTCGCCTGTTTGGTAGAACTGCTTCACCAGCTTCACGTAGTCAAGGAAATCCCTGTTTTCCATTGCCAGCCGGTTTGCCATATCCCAATCGATCTCGTCCCGTTCACGGGCAGGAATCAACACCTGACTTTCTGCCGTGTTGTCGGCATCTAGCTTGATCAGACCGATGCCGTGAGCCGCGAACAGCATTCGCAATTCCTTGAGTGTGTCCTGGCCCTCGATCTCAGCTGCGACCAGATAGCCAAAATTCGCCCACGACGAGTTGGATACCGCCTGAAAAAAGCATTCACGCACGTTTGACCGGTTGATCAACAACTTAGCCTCGAACGACCACAGCTTGGTGCGCTTGTCGGAATACTGATTCACGCAGTCCCGCACCTCCTGGTGCCACTCAGCACCCAAGTCCTCCATCCCGACCACGTCCGGGTACAGCCAACGGTTACCGTTCGGCCCGCGCTTGTTTGACGAACGCTTCTCGTCGACGCGCTTGGAGTAAACACCAAACTCCTCCCAAAGATACAGCGAGAGCAGTGGGTACATAGCGTGCTCCCCGAGCTTGGCATCGTTACTGTCTGCTGCAGGAGCAGTAATCACGCCTTCAGCCGCCGCAACCTCGGCAAAATCAGATTTCTCGGAATAGTAGTACTTGCGCGGTCGCCCCTCCGTGGTCTTCAGCTCTGGGTGCCGCTTTTGCAAACGTGGGCGCTGTGAGCCAATTTCCGCAACCAGCTGCTGCACCAAATCACTATCGGTTTTGATGTAGTCACCGAGACTATTAGATTTTTTTTCCTGACACTCGACAGGATAGGTACTAAAAATCCATTCCGCTATCTGCCTTGCGGTTAGTTTCTCTTCGGGTCGTGCCTTCAAGCACTCCATTACGGCTTTCGCTAAATTCAAGGCCATATCGTATTTTCCAATTATGAAATATTGACGTAAAAGCGCCCACTCCGACCAAGGCTTACACCACGTTTCAAATCAACAGCGAAACATTCAACCCAGTGTTTACCTCTATAAAGGGTGTGCTCCCATATATCTGAACCAGAGTGATCAAATCCGCCTCTTAGGCACCGTGCCGCCCTTGCTGCCCATCCTGTATTTACGACTTGCCATTTAATCGCCACACTATTTGTGAATGAGTGCCTTGCAGTAAAGTGCAACCATGTATCAGGAGATAAAGCGGGCCCATCGGAGCGATACGTTCCGAGAAAACTTCCTTCTTTTGATGAATGTAGCGTCGCGGATACTTCAATTCGTCCAGCAGGTAGGACAGGCCAAGGCGGCTTGGTCACATGAGATACATCATCAATCTGCGACTCAACCAGATTCGCGGTCTTGGTGAGAACAACTGATTTTGCAAAATCATCGCCAAATACTCTTCGCCATTTGACGATGCTCTCATCGCGATCTTTGTCAACGTAAGCATCTTCAACCCACTCAGCGTAGCGATTGATACAGGTTCGAAAATTGGCGTACTTATCTTGATCCCAGTGTCTAGTGAATGACTCTGATGGCAGCTTGGGATTTACGACCTCTGGCATATCAGGGTGCTGCTGCAGATATGCGTCTAGCCGCTTGATTACTGTCCGAAGAGCGGTTGGCGTATCTGCAAATTCGCTCCCCATCCCATCAAAACAAGAGATACGTTGACCTACCAAAGTTGTCAATAAAATAGATTTCGCTGAAAAAGTTAATTTAAAGTCTCGAAGATATTTCAGAATCCGGACAACTTTAAGCAGCTGGTTGTTGCCAACGTAGGTGTTCTGTTGCAGAAACCACTCTGTATAACCATCAGGGTTGGCCTGCTCTTCGATGTCATCCTTACGGTTCACAATCCATTCTGTGGTTTCCCATATGCTTGATCTGCGGATGCATGGCACCACGTCAATTGAAAATTCGTTCGCATACTGAATCGTCACGCAGCGCGTTTTGCGCGTCACTTTGTTCGAATAAGTGCCGTGCGATTTGAACTGATCGTACAGGTGGTCGATATAGTCGGCCGGAGCCCAGTCGTCATGCGGAGTTACAAAGGTGACCACATCTGCATCAAACGAGCCCGAGATTCCTGCTGGCTTAATGATAGTGCGATGCCCCCAAGACCCCTGCGGGGCCGTATCGATCAAAATATCCGAATAGACATCAAATCCTTCGATCGCCGTAACGATGGCGTCCACTCGAGCCTTTAGTGTGTCAATACGTGTCTGGTTAAGATTGACAACGTCCACCAAGAACGTATTGAAATATTCGGCAAGCTTCATTGATGCTCCCCAAGTAACTGTCGAATGGCCGCTGAGTTGTGTGTGAAATCCCTGTCTGCTCTACTAATCAGATCATCAAGTGAGCCGACATCATCGAGTAACAAAGGTAGATCGGATTCAAAATTCACCCGCACTGACTGATGCTTGTCCAAGATAAGCTGCGTAACATTGCTGGCAGTTTCCGCCTGGAGGTTCAGGAGCATGGAGATGAACTTTGAAATCCCCCAGCCAGTCAAGAATCCCCATTTCTTTTCCGCATTAGTAACCGGGTAGTAATTCTTACCAATTCCGGTTCCCACAGAAAGCAAACGAATCGAAGAGCGCTCCGCACCCAGGCGGGTAAGTGCTTCGGTCACTGCAACCAATGAAGGATTATTCGCCCAGAGTCCGCCATCGCTCAATTGATATGGACCCACTCGGGCTGGAGCGAAGTACGAAGGCGCACTGCAAGATGCCAAGACAGCGTCGACTACCTTGACGTTGCGATCACGTACAAACTTCTCGTCGTGTGATGATTTGAAAACATGCACGCCACCATTGCCAATGTCGGTTGCGGGAATAATAAGCCTTGTCTTCGCGTCAGCTAGAGTCGCATTCTCAAAAACAGCAGTCAGTGCTGTACGCAATGGATCGCTTGAATAGCGCGAGGCGATAGTCCCACCTAAAGACCATCGCCTTGGGCTAAAGATACGAGGCCCCTCTTTGCGATAGAGCTCCGTAACCTTTGAAATCGGAATGCCAAATGCAATTGCGGCGGCAATAATTGAGCCGGTACTTGTCCCGGCAATTAGGTCAAATTCTCGATGAAATTCAGTATTGAATTCTTTCTGAACTCGTTCAAGAATATGGCTGGCATAGATCCCACGAATACCGCCGCCGTCAATTGCAAGCAATTTCATCGCAGCGAATTCTCCATGGACAAAATCGCAAAAGCAAATGCGGTCTTTCTAATCAGGTATTTCTTCATAGATTCACTCTTTCCAAACCTCAGCCGCCAGCGGCAACTCATTGAGCTCGGCACGCGCCTCTCGCCAGCTGGAGTAATGTTTTTCAAGTATTGCGATGAATCGGTCACTGTGCGTGGGCTCAATCAAATGGGCCATTTCATGCACGATGACGTACTCGAGAAGATCCTTCGGCTTTTTCACCAGTTCTGTATTGAGGCGGATGTTTCCCGCTGCGTGATTGCAACTGCCCCATTTCGTCTTCATACGCTGCAGGAAATAGCCTGAAACGCTGACCTTGAGTATTCGCTCCCACCTTTGAATCAGCGGCGGCACGACCTCATGCAGCAGCGACTTGTGCCATTCATGCATCACTTCGGCGCGCTTTTCTGCGCTGCTACCTGGACGAACAATCAGTGTGATCCGCTTGTTGCTGATGACAACGGTGGGCTTTACATCCAGGTAGTCCACCGTCATCAGGTAGCGCCGCCCCCAAACGTGGTGGCTCTCACGCTCAACGAATTGGCGTGGCGTTTCACGCGCCTGACACTCCAGCTTTCTCTGCTGATCACGAATCCAGATCAACTTGGATATTGCATATGCACGCGCTACTTCAAGGCGCGTGTTTGTTGGTGCAGCAAGAGTCACACGTCCTTCCGGCGGGTGCACGGTGAGGTGGACATTCTTGATATCCTTCCTGGTCACCGTTATCGAAATCTCGCCTAGTTGAATCGTCTCGTTCATCAGTATCCCGGTTGGTTCTTGATGATTTCAAAAATGGCCTGCGTCGCCAGCCGATCCCGCGACATGATGGGAAACAGCGCATTAAGGACCTGCTTCTCACGGGTGTCATCCCCTTTCCAGCCTGCTGGTGCCTGCTCTCGCATCGCCTGATCGAGTTCGATCGCTAGCGTCGCTTTGCCGTCTTCATCAGCCGGACAAGCGAAAGTTGTGGTCGCAATGCTCGCCAGATTGTTGAAAAGGGCGATGGCCGCTGGGTGGCCGTTGAGTACATGGGGATGGCTGCCCATATTCTTTGCAGCCATCTTTTTCACCAACTCTTCGGCCTTCTGGAGAAACTTCTCGTAGGCGGCGGTGTCATCGCGCTTCTGCTTGATCAGGTCTTCGAGGAGCTTGGATATCTCGTCGTAAAACTTTGGATCAGTGAGCTGGTCTCGAATAATCGTTTTTCGGACGTTGTTGATAATCCCTTCAGCAATCGCATTTTTCGACAGCTTTCCCTTTTGGTTGAGCTTCTTGGCAATGGCATCGTGAATGCCAGTTTCAATGATCAACTCGGTCAGCGAGAGTGAGCTCAGGTTGCCTAAATCTTCAGCCGGGTCTGCTTGGATGTACGTATTGATGAGGTGGCGCATATCCGCCTCGTAAGGCTTGATGTCCAACTCTTCACCTGAATGCTTCTTGATCGCCGTCCGGGTGTCGCTGTAGAACTCGATTTCCTTCTCGAGCGCAGCAATGTCAGCCGCTGAATATCCTGCATCTTCGAGGTTCTGGGCAATTGCCGCATAGGCTCGCAGGAACGCAGCTGCCGACTTGTAGAACGAAATGCGCAGCGGCTCGGTGTTCAGCAGCGCCCCCGGATCGTTGGCATCACCGCAGAAATAGTGCAGGTACTGCTCCATCTCGCGCGGCGTGGCCACCGGCTCGCACAAATAGCGCAGAGCCTCGCGGGCAGCATCGAGCTGCGCCTTGCCTTCTTTCAGCCAGTTTTTTACGGTGACATTGCCGTCGTCACCACCATCGTCGATATCCAACTCGTCTGAGGTGTAAACGGCGATGGAGTCCTGCACCTTCTCGAACAGCTCTTTGTAGTCGACGATGTGGCCATAGTCCTTGTCGTCGCCGTCGAGCCGGTTAGTGCGGCAGATAGCCTGGAACAGGTTGTGATCGCGCAGCTCGTTGTCTAGGTAGATGTAGGTGCAAGAAGGCGCATCGAACCCAGTCAGCAATTTGCTCACCACAATCAGCAGTTTCAGATTGGCAGGCTCCTCGATGAAGCGCTGCTTGGTCTTGTCCTCATAGTCCTTCGTCGTCTGATCTTTCTGCAGGACGTTCTGGGTGTAGGTGTCGAACTTGTAGCGCTCGTCACTGTCCTTGGGTTCGCGCGAGATCGCGTTGTGATTGGGCTCGTAAGAGGTAATGATTCCGCAGTACTTGCCGAACGAAGTGTTCTGAAGCAAGCGGAAGTAATGGCAGGCGTCGTAGATGGAGGCTGCCACCAGGATTGCCGTACCCCGGTCATTGTTCAGGCGCGGCTGCACACCGAAGTCGTGGATGATGTCGGCGATGATGCGTTGCTTGCGCTCACCGGCACTCATTAGCTCTTCCATCGTCGCCCAGCGCTTGCGCAGAACCGAACGCTGAAAGTTATTCAGCCCCTTGGTTTTCTGGTTAAACCACGAATCGATGGCTTTCGTTGACGTCAGGCGCTGAGGCACATCGCGCGACTCGTACTTCAGGTCAAGCACAACCTTGTCGGCCACCGCTTCATCGAACTTGTAGGTGTGGATGTAGGTGCCAAACACCTCGCGGGTGGTCTGTTTGTCTTTGCGCAGCAGGGGCGTGCCAGTGAAGCCAATGAAGATCGCGGCTTCCAACCAACGCTTCATCTGCTTGTTCATGTCGCCGCCTTGCGTGCGATGGCATTCATCGACGAAGACGTAGACACGGCCCACCACTTTGGGCGGCTCACCCTTCAGATCGGTCGTATCAAACTTGTGGATTAGCGCGCACATCAGGCGCGGCGTGGCCGCCCCCAGCTTTTCGATTAATTCCGCGCGGGAGGTGATGCGCGGCGATGCGGCATCCTCGCCAATCACTCCAGCATTCTTCATCACACCCACGATCTGCTTGTCCAATTCATCGCGGTCGGTGATGACCAGGATGCGGGCGTGCGGGTCAAACTCCAGCAGCCACTTGGCAATCAGCACCATCAGAATGCTCTTGCCGCTGCCTTGGGTGTGCCAAATCACACCGCCTTCCTGCTGCTTCACCCGCTCCTGGGCGGCTTTCACGCCGAGGTACTGATGGACGCGGGGCACCTTTTTCTGGCCACCATCAAAGATGATGAAGTTACGGATCAGATCCAGAAGACGCACCTTATCAAACATCTGCGCCAACGGCTTATCTAACAAAGCACCCTCAGCAAGCGGCTCAGATGTGGTGGCGCTTTTGTCTTTGCGCTCCTTCCACTCTACGAAAAACTTCTCCGGTGTTCCGGTGGTGCCGTATCGCAGCCCCTGGGAGTCGCTGCCCGCCAGCACCAGCTGCACCGTACTGAAAAAGCCCTTGTTGAAGATCTCTTCCTGATTGGTGATTAGCTGGCGAACACCGTCAGCCACCTCTACCGAGCTGCGTTTCAGTTCGATGACTGCAATGGCGACACCATTGATGTACACCACCAGATCGGGCCGACGCTCATAGCCGCCCCGCAAGGTAACCTCTTCGGCCAAGCCAAAGTCGTTGTTGCCGGGCGCTTCCCAATCGATGAGATGCACGGTCTCGTGGGCCTGACCGGCTGCAATCTGTACCGGTACGCCATAGCGCATCAGCTGGTAGGTTCGCAGATTGGCTTGATACAGGGTGATGCCGGTGGAGTCGGCTGCAGTCAGCAGCTTCTGCAGAGCCGCAGAAATGTGCGCATCAGAATAACCACGCTTCTTGAGATTACTGCGCAATGTGTCAGCTTCGATGGGCCGGTTGTTGTCGCGTTTGCTCCACTCACCCAGGTGATCGTAGCCAAGGCAGTCAGGGCGATTCGTATCAGTAAACAGGGTTGAAACGCGGTTCTGCGTCTTGCGCTCAGAACGGGCTTGTTCAGACATGGCTTCCCTCCTTGGCAATCAGACGCGTTTTGCCAGTGAGCAGCTCCTGCATCATGGCTTGTTTGATGTTGCGAGTTTTATCGCCGCGAGCTTCAAGTGCAGCTAACTCAACGTCCATGTTGGAGAGTACGGCGGCGATTGCTATTTGCTCCGGAATTGACGGAATAGGGAGCGTCAATTTCGCAATGTTGGTTTTGCTGATACCAGATACTTTGGTGCCTACCGCATAGAACATGAATTGCTGCCGTATTGCCGTTGTCTGGAAACAGTAATGTTTATAAGCATCCGCAAGATCATTTGCCTTGCTCTTGGCGACTATCGTGTGCAGACCGGAAATGAATGGGACATCGGCCTCATTTTCAATAACGAGATGCTTGCTCGTTCCAGCGTCATCTTCTGATGCATCAACGAAAACAACATCGCCGTGCTTAAGTAGTGATCTTTCCGAAATTCGCTTGAGCGAAATATCTAGCTTAGGAATGTCTAAGAAGTCCCGTTTGGTGTTAATCGAGGTTTTTGCCGATCCGTGGATATCACCGTAGTGCAGATAGCAATGACCTTCATCGGACAGCTGATCACGCGAGGCAGAATAACCCCCACTGAAATCAAACAGGTCGCTAAACGACTTTAAGTTCCAATCGCCTGAGAATCCGGGGAGACGCTTTTCTCCTGTAAGCAGTTGCTGCATGGCCGCCTGCTTCAAGTTGCGCTTCTTGACGATCACTTTGTCAAGGGTAGCGAGCAATGCATCTACATCACTTAGCGCTTTTGCGATCTTCGCTCGTTCCTCATTCGTTGGCGGAAACGGAACCTTAAATGAGTTCAGGCTTTTATTGGTGATCTGGTTGATGGTCGCGCCCAGATGCTCATTGATCTGCTTCTTGAAAATTCCAGACTGGAATACGTGATGCAGGAGCTGTCCGTGGTCACTACGGAAAACCCCCATGAATGCACCGAATGTCATGCCAATGGCTCGCTCGTCGATTAAAGCGGCTTTGCCGATCAGATCGCGACTGCCGTTTCGCACGCAGACCAGAATGTCTCCCGGCCTAACCATGATGCGTTCAGGAATATCGGCTTCGACAAAAACGTTGTCATCAAAACAAAGGGTTCCGTTCTGAACGTTGGATGAGCGCAGCACCAACGTTCCATACTTGCGAACTTCGGAGGGGCGGTAGGTCAAGCCAATGAGACTGTCGCCGATATCGCCCAGCGGCTTGGCATCCCATTCGTCTGGGATCACGCCCACATCGCTGCGCTTGTAGCCAGGCATCAGTTCCATACCGCCCCCATATTTTTCAGGTGCTCATCCACTCGCGCAGAAAGCGTTGAAAGCTCTTTAGTTAGCTTCGGCAGCGGCGTGGCGTACCGTTCTGCAAGCTGGCGGATGCGGCCTGTGAGGGTCTGAGAAACTCGATCAAGCTCGCCTTGCACGGCATCGGCCAAGGTCGCCAGCCACTTGTCGTCCACCGTAAGCGTTTTGATCTCTACCTCGGTCAGCTTGGGGTACTTGGCATCCAGCTTGGCCTCAAGGTCATCCTGCGCTGCTTTCAGCTTGCCCTTCACATCGGTTTGCTTGTCGAGCAGCGCTGCGTAGTCCTGCAGAGCCTTGCGCTCGTCCGCGTAGTCGGGGTCTTTGCCGATTTCTTTCAACCGTGCTTTGACGACCTTGGCGGTGATCTTTTGCTTGTCGCCTTCGCCCTCAATGACCTCGGCCAACAGCCCTTCTTCGCCACTGTTTTCTTCCATCACTTCCTGAAGTTGCTGCTCGACCTCGGCCAGCTTGGCCTCGAGCGCTTCAATCGCGTCGCGTTCGGCGATGAAGTAACGGGCGATCAGAATCGGGGCTGGAATCAAATCAGACTTAAAGCGACGTTTGCCTTTCTTGTAGTCATGTGTCTCGGGCCAAGCCAGCTTGCCGTCCTTATTCTTGACTTGAAGAATTTCGCGCGGCTGCGCACCAGCGTGCCAGCCTGCATCCGCGATCAAGTAGCAGTCGTCTTGCATCGTGTCTGCCCAGTAATCCATGAGGTGCTGATACACGTCATAGGCATTGACCAGGGGTGTCGGCTTGAATCGGGCAAGCAAATCCTCAGACAAAGCCTCGATCAATTGCTTTGGGTGGCCGTTTTGCGCAAAGGCCTTCAGCAACGGGGTGCTGGCCTGCTTCCAGTCAACAAACACCTTGGTGGCTGCCTGATTGAATGCAGTGAACTCAGGATGCGCAAAGATGGTGGTCTTCACCTCGGAGATGGGCAGCCTCAACTGTGCATAACCAGCGCGACCGGCTGATTCGAATAGGGCGCTGCGCACACCGGGGATCACCTTCCAGTAGTCGCCCAACGCGTTGAGATCAGGCTCAGGAATACCGCCACGCAGATGGCCATCGATGTCTTGGACGTCTTCAGGCTCGGTGCTGTCGATGTAGCGCGGCAGATTGAGGTTGTAGTCGTTCTTCGGGTCCGCGATCTCAGTGAGCGGCACCATGCGCGAGTAACGTGGCATCTCAGCCAACTTGGTGAAGGCATCGACGATCTTGTGAAGGTCCTGCTCGCGCAGGCGATTTTTTGGGCCATCTTTGATGAAGCCCTTCGATGCATCAATCATGAAGATGCCTTTGCGGGCCGATGCGTTTTCCTTGTCTAGCACCAAGATGCAGGCGGGGATGCCCGTGCCATAGAACAGGTTGCCCGGAAGGCCGATGACGCCTTTGAGGACGCCGGATCGCACCAGCTTCTCGCGGATGACAGCCTCAGCATTACCCCGGAACAAGACGCCGTGCGGGAGAATGCATGCGCCTTTGCCAGTGCTTTTCAGTGAGCGAATGATGTGCAGCAGGTAGGCATAGTCGCCTTGCTTCTTGGGCGGTTCGCCCCACGCAAAGCGCTGGTAGGCGTCGCTGGCCGGGGTCAGGCCGGTACTCCAGGTCTTGTCTGAGAACGGTGGATTGGCGACGACGTAGTCATAGGTGCGTAGTGACTCACCATCCTTGAATTTGGGCGATGCCAGCGTGTTGCCCTGCAGGATATTGGCCGTCGGGAAGTCGTGCAGGATCATGTTCATACGGGCGAGACCAGCGGTGGTCACGTCCATTTCCTGCCCCTCCAGCGTGATGTGCTTGCCAGCTTCGGCAGCCACCTTGAGCAGCAAGGAGCCGGAACCGCAGGTGGGGTCATAAGCAGTGGTCGAGGCCACGGCATTGGCTGGGGAGATGCCTACGACTTTGGCCATGATCCGACTGACTTCGGATGGGGTATAGAACTGGCCCTTGCTCTTGCCACTCTGCGAGGCGAAGTGCCGCATCAGGTATTCGTAGGCATCGCCCAGGATGTCGTCGTTCTCGGCACGGTTCTTCGAAAAATCCAGTTCAGGTTTTTGAAAGATGCCGATCAGGTTGCTGAGGCGATCCACCATTGCCTGACCTTCACCGAGCTTGTTCGGATCATTGAAGTCGGGGAAGTCGCTGCGGGCAAGGCGCGAGTTGGCGTCGATCAGCGGCTGAATGATCTGCGTGTTGATCTTGTCGCCGATATCGCTTTTGCCCTTGAGGGCAATCATGTCCTTGAAGCTGGCTCCTGGCGGAATGGTGACCGGCGGGGCAAAGTCATCAGAGTCTCCGTACTTATCCGAGACGTATTTGATGAACAGCATGAACAGGACGTAGTCCTTGTACTGGGTCGCATCCATACCACCGCGCAGTTCATCGCAAGATGCCCAAAGTGAGGAGTAGAGATCAGATTTTTTTATTGCCATAGATTTCTCAATTTAATTTTTGTTGTTGTTAATAGTCACGAATAAAAACATCAGTTTTGACACTTTTAGATCAACCCTTGACTTGGCTAAGCAAGGACTCGTAGTCTTGTTTGGTGATTGTTGGTGGCGCTAGCAGCTGCTGGCTCAGAACACGTTTGCGAGTCATCAATTCGTCAAGCTTCAGGTCAAAACTGCTCTCCGGGTCATTCGGATTAATCGCCATGGGGTAGTAAATGTGAACGTCTTTGGTTTGCCCGATCCGGTAAGCGCGGTCCGAGCACTGGTCTTCAACCGCAGGGTTCCACCACCTAGACAGATGAATCACATGGTTTGCGGCTGTTAATGTGATGCCGACTCCACCCGCCTTAGGGGAAAGAATCATCACGTCAAATCCGTCCCGACCTTGAAAGTCATCAACACGGTCTTGTCTTGTCGAAGTGTTGACCTCACCATTGATGACCAGCGGCAGCTTAGATAACTTGTACCGCTGCTGAAGTATCAGTGGAAGTTGTTCTGCCGACTGCAACTCCAGTGACTCCAGAAAAATCAACGCTTTTTCTTTCAATTCAAAGCATTTGTCCAAGACGTCTAATGCAACGAGAAATCTTGCAGATTTTTCAGGGGATAGATCTTGCGATGTCCCATGGTAAAGGTCAGGGTGCAGAGAGACAGCACGCAAAGCCTGGATCGTGCCCAAAGTTCCCTGGGGACCTTTGATTTGCTTAAGTGCAATAGCGTGGCTGTAGGCTTGAGCCTGTTCAGCAGGCATGTCCTTTCGGATGACATGTTCATGTTTGGCAGGCAAGCCTTTAAGCTTTTCATTTTTTAACCTGCGAAGCATCAGCAGTGGGGGCTTGCTTTGTATTTCTGATTCTTCCTGCCAAATTTTTGCCCTCAGTCCTTTGACAGCTTCAGCTGAGTCTGTACCTTCGTACTTGACACTGAAATCCTTGATAGATCCAAGCGCGTAAGGCTGGACAATATCTGAAATGCACCAAAGATCGGCTAACCGATTTTCAACAGGTGTCCCTGTCATCGCTAATACAAAATCGGTGTTCAGCCCTTTAGCCGCAGTAGTCATTCGAGCTGAAGGCGTCTTAATCTTTTGAGCTTCGTCGAAAACCACGCAGGCAAATTTGATTGCACCAAATGTTAACTGGTAGTCCGAAATAGCCTCGTAATTTGCAAGTACCCAATCGGCAGAGCTAAGCTGTGCTGAATCAAGACCAGCGTTACCTTGCTTGTGCGAGCCTTTCTTTAAAAACTTGATGTGATCCCCGTATGCGCGGACTACATCACCTAGCCCCGGAGTTGAAAGATGCAACGCATGTTCTGCCTCCCAGTTTCGAAGTAGGCCAACTGGTGCGACGATCAAAATGGGCCGTTTTGCAATCAGTCCCGAATGCATCTGCTCTCTTAGCCATGCCAAAAAAGCAAGCGCTTGGAAAGTTTTACCCAAGCCCATATCGTCAGCCAACAAGGCACCTACTGAACCTGCTATCCAATGTGACTGCAACCAAGTAAGACCATCAATTTGATGCTGTTTAGGCTGGGACTTTAAAGAGTCTGGAAGTCCGATGCTTCCAGGCCGATTGGACACTGATGTGTGGACAAAATCAGAGTCCTCAAAATTTGTTTTAATGATCAGAACATTCTTCGAAATTTTATGTTTTTCACCTTTAGATGATGAATTTTTTCTTGAAGTTATTGCATCCTTCAACTCTGCCAACGATGAGACAGTCTCAGCCGTTGCCGGCACTTTTTGACCATTGACCAGCGCAGTTTTTTCACCCTTTTCGATTGCAGTCTGTACCTGATGGATGGCCGCCTCGAGGTCTGTTTCGGTAAGCGCAATTTCTGCGGCACCAACACGAAAACCAAATGTGTCCGCGGGTAGCCAGTGCTGGCTCTCAACTTTTATCCAAGGGATGATCGGCGCAACCCATTCAGCAACATCAAGTACACGTTCTGAATAGGTCTCGGTTTCTATGAAAACGGGCGGTAGCGCTTGCGTATCGCTATCCTCTCCCATCATTTCAGCAATAACTGCTTCTGGATGGAGCACTGCTCGCTTGCGCTCTTCAGGCGATGCTTTTCGCAGCACTTTGACTGCTGCAAGAGCCTTCTGAAGACGCTCATCCACAACCACATATGTGCCATTTGAGAGCGGAAATGAGCTTGCCCCTGAAGATAGGCTGTCCAGTCGAGAAATTAATGTCGCTTCTTCAGACTCAAGGAGAGCACGAACCTTGCCAGTCGTTCCGTCATCAATATTGAATTGTGATGTGAGTAAAACTGGATCAATTTGTAGGTCTCCATTCGCATCAGTTGTAAATGAAAATGTCAATGAATCAGCACTGGTAACACGGAAAATACGCAAGAAAGAATCGGTAACGTTGCCGACGGCATTTTCGCCAAGTGCAGATCTAATATGCGCCCAAATTCTGAACTGCTCTTGGGGGTCAGTTCTCCCAGCTTCGTTAAATTCTTCAACCAATTCAAGCACCGAGAAATACGGTTCCTGAAGTCGAAAAGTGTGTGCGCCTAGAGAGATCAACAAGCCATCAAGAACAGGGGCTTGACTCAAGGGTACTGACGTTGAAGGCTTTAACCAGCGTACGGAAAGTGTTGTTCCTGTCTGGCCTAGTCCGCTCGACAAGCGCAGGTCACAGCCGAATGGGCAGTTTCGCGGTAGCCCAGCGATGACAGCGAGTGACTCAGGCCATGCCGCAACCAGCTTGGCAGAAAGTTGCACTTTTGATGCAGAAGAAGGGATTTGCGAAGCTTCACAGTCAGCAAGCAGTCTTGCGGCCAATGCAAGCTTGTCACCCTTTACAGTGCTTGCCCACAAATCCAAAGACTGCGGAAATTCAAATTGAATGAAATTATTTGTGATGGTCATCTTCATCGAGTTACCTCTGCCTGGGTGATGCGTATCCCAATTTGTTTTTGTATGAATAGGCGGGCGCGATCCTGCCACCCGCCACTTTGTGAGCTGAAGTGCACTAGACCGGGATCTTGCGTTAGCCCATTGTTGAAATCCAAGGACTGAAATCGAAGGGACTCTGAGTCGTAATAGGTCTTGTACATCGCAGGGGATACAGGCGAGTCCATTCGCTGTGCACGAAGTCGACCGTTATGGCTCCATTCACAAAAAATGATTTGACCTATGCGAATGAGAAGAATGCTTTGAGACGATTCCGAACCAAGTAGGTTCGCGTACTTGAGCTGTTTCGTGTCATCTAGGCGTTTGAGAACTGCCGCCGCATCTGGTCCAAGTGCTACCCATGCCTCATCAATGTGGCCAGCTTTGAAATAAGCAGTCCAGAATTTTTGACGGTACTGCCAAATGCTGTCGGCAGTTTCTTGCAATATCCGAAAGAACGCTTCGAGGGTCCTACCGTTGATCCATCCAATCAGAACCCTGATAGCTTCAGCGCTAACGCCATGCCATAGGTTTTTCCCAATGCGCGGATCGCCATAGTACTTCAGCAAAAAAGTGATCAGCCGGCTTTGGATTGAATCACTAGGTTGGTTGAATCGCCATGGTAAAAGTAAAGCTTCTGCCAATTTCGCACGAGAAGAGGAATAACGAAGTTCACCTCTATCGGTCACGCTCCACTCGAAAATTGTGTTGATAAAGTCAGTACTGCGCCGGAATTCTTCACTGGATTGGAGGAATGAGTTGAAGGCAGCCTCTGCGAATGGACTGGTTCCAAAGCTGGGCCACAATTCGTGAACCTGTATCCACTCCCGTAGCGTTCGTCTTGAAGACGCTATCGATTCGGCAGTCTTCCTTGGCCCTTCATAGACGTCGAAAAGATTAAGGCTTCGTGCTAGCCCGACTATGCTGGATGCGTTATTGATTTTTGGCGAATTAAAAAAATCTTTGATGTGTTTTGAAATCGATTTGAACAGCGCATCATTTGGGTTGTACTGTTCAATGTAGATAAACACCAAGGGCCGTCCCCATTTAAGAGGGCGGCGTGTTTCGGTCAGCGCTTTGGGCAATTCCAGGTTCAGGTAGCGATCGATTGCTGCGGGAATGTTGAGTAATCCTCCAGCATCTTTAATCCAGATGGCATATGGGACGTGACGCCAGTCGCGCTTTCGAATGTTGTCAAAATCATTCGGATTGCTTAAAAAGGCTTCTAATGTCTTTTGCCCTAATGATCGCATGTCCGGCGGCGGTCCAACGGCCTCAGTGAGAAGGCCCAGAACTGCCTTTGAGATCATTGGCAGTTCCGTTGGAAAGCCGTTGAAGCTCATTTAATACTCACCGATTTCTGAAGCTGATCTTGAACGCTTCTGATGTCAGGCGCAGATTTATTCACTTGTGGCTTGAAGGCGAGAACAAATCGAAGCTCGACGCGCCTATTTTTGGCATCGTCTTTCGGATCATCTTTGTTGGGGCGTTTGTCTGCGTAGGAGCTAATGCCAACAACATCGAGCGACCGCTCATTTTTGAAGTCTTGCATTGAACCGACTGTGAGCACATCGTAAACGGCATGGGCTCGATCAAGCCCCAGATGCCAGTTGGTATACACGCCGCGCTGCAGAGGTGTTGAGTCTGTGTGTCCCTCAATGAATATGGTTTCGATCTCAACCTCGTTTGGGTTTGGCGGACAATCGGTTCTATTCTTGCGTTCAGAAAAAATGTAGCAAGGCAAGATGCCATTCAACGCTACTTTCGCTCGACCTAGGACCTCTGTTCCGTCCGAATTTAGCTCCGCAAGACCTTTAGGAAATAGCGTGTCGGCTGGCAGCGTGATGACCCCTGATGCAGGGTCAATCACCACTGGAACCCCAGCCTGCTGGATCTTTTTGCCGATGGTCCTGACTGCTGATTCAAGAGGGTCACTATTTTTGCTTCCGCTTTCAGCCTCTTCAACTCGCTGTGAAAGTATCACCACCATGATGATGAAGACGAAAAGGAGGCCCACCATGAGGTCACTCGCTGACGCTAAATAGCCAGCTTCTTCAACTTCTTCTCGGTCAGCTTTCGCTGGAGGAGGGATAAAAAGCATATGCGGCTATTTCATTTTTTTGGCAAAGCTTCGACAAGATCGTCCATGGTATCGGTCAGGTCCATAACCGCTGATCCAATTTTCGAGATGGCCTCGCCAATCTTCTCGTCCAAAATGAGATGCAGAGCTGTTACTTTTTCAGTGTACTGACCGACTCCGGTGGTAAGCGAAACAACAGTTTGATCGATGGAACTTGTTGTTTTTTCAAGCTCAGTCCTTATAGCTGTAAGGGCCTCTGCGGCAGCGTTCGAACTCTGGCTAATTTCCAATACTGCATCTGACAATGCTTTAGACATCTTCGGAATCGCATCACGAAACTCAATTGTTATTGCTTTTTGGGACTCTACTGTGTCATCAAGTGAGTCCGAAATATTATTCAATGTGCCGATATTCTTTTGGATCTTCTCGATGAATGCATCTACCCCGACAAGAATTCCATCAACAGCTCTGAGGTTCGTGAAAAGCTTGTCTGAAACAATTTCGAATCTATCTGACCCTTCTGCGACAACGGTGCCTGCACGTTGAAGGCTAGAGTCCAGCTGTTCAACGGTCTCTTGTGTTTTTGTAATTGCGGTTTCAAGGTTGCCCGCCGCAGATCCAAAGGATGCGCCAGCGTTACCCAGATCAGTACCAATTTTTGATCCGGCCGTTTCTAGATTTTTCGCTAGCTGAGTCAGGGCATTCTTAAATTCCTGCATCTCAGCTGAGGACGAGCCCCGAAACTCCTCAATAAACTGGGCGATCATTTTCTGTAGCGCATCCTCGTTCATATTGCCAATACGATTGGTCAACTCATTAATTGCATCAACAAGTTCTGTTCCCAGAGTTTTGAAGGATGGCTGTAGCTCGTTTCCGATTGCCTTTGCGATCGCAACCGCAATATCGGTTTCGAACCTTTTCAATTGACCAACCTGCTCGCGACTCTCGGCGAGCATCTCTTTGAAAATTGAATGCTGTCGTTTTACGATGGCTTGAGCTGCTGTATCGGGTGCGATTTTTCTTAACGCAGCATGCAGTTCGAACATCCTGCCTTGCAGTTCGTCAATTTTTACCTTTGCTCGCCAGTTCCATGAAAGTGAACAAAAGAGTCCAATGATCGAGGTGATGAATTTGCCACCTGCGTTTGCGATGAGTGATTTCATCGCAGCGTCTCTCTCGGAGTTGACATCCATTGCCCGGCCTGCATCAGTCAGCGCCAGCGACAAAAATATGAATGTGAACATTAAGCCAGCGCCGATCAAAATGTTCGGCATCGTCTCAAATAGGGAGAGGTTCATCCGCCCCGTTAGCACTCCTCGAGCTGTCCAAATGTCGGCATAATTTCTTAAGCTGTAAAACTCTTGACCAATATCGCCTTCAATTTCAACCAGGTTGTCCCTGGTTTCCAGCAGCAGACTTTTAAGCTGATGATCTTTTGTTGTGTTGATTGTTGATTCCAGAGACTCCAATCCGCTCATGCCAGATTGCTCAATGGACTTGATTAATTTGCGCAAAATCTCTTCTGTTTCATTGATCTTTAAGGCCCACCAAAAATAGAGCAATGCTGCGGATAACAAAATTGCAGCAGAGAT
>Ga0214919_10004818_pt1 | contig 19450 bp, 20 predicted proteins | sample LL1503_MetaG_FD_177994 | JGI IMG/M metagenome (GOLD analysis project Ga0214919, IMG submission 177994) | Freshwater microbial communities from Lake Lanier, Atlanta, Georgia, United States - LL-1503 | ecosystem: Environmental > Aquatic > Freshwater > Lake | place: USA: Georgia | collected...
CTCTGCTGCGAGGCGTGGAACAAACTCATAGATCAGCCTTGGCGTATTATGACCATCGGGCACCGCAAATGGGCGCATGAGTTGTGATCATTGCAGGTTGGTATAACATTGTTGTCATCGCCGACGACATGGTAATTCGTTATAATAAGTCCTGTAGAATTGATAACCGCCCCTGAACCGCTGCCTTCATCGTTTGTGATTAGCACTACGCTGGGTGAAGCCTGTTTGTAGATGCGCTGGTCCAAAAGGCTCCTTGTGGTTGAGGGCGCGTCTGGCTTTAGACCTTTAAGAACATCAGAAGCTTTGCGAAGATCCTTCCATTGCACGCTCAGGCTGTGAGAAGGGATCGGCATATCTGTTTTTGATGATGCGGCTATTGCGGTAGGGCTGGGAAGGCTCGCGCCCATCATCGTTTCGACTTTACCTGCCCATACTGGCGAGGCTAACAGAGAAATACCCATTAGAAAAAATGCCGCGCGCATATCCAGTTCCTTATTCAATAATATTGGATTAGTGATTGTGATGTTACATTCATTTACCGCCGTTTTTGCGGGTATAGCAAGTTAAATGCACTCGCCCACGCATCGACACGGGCCTGCCAAAAGGACGTCCTCGCTTTGAGATCAGCGCGGGGCATACAATGAGCATTAGGCCATTCTTCGGGCAGATTGGAAGGTGCGGATATTTTTACCAACCCCCTTTGGGCTGGCGCGCTTGATCAGGATCATGGACAACCTGCCGACCCTGCATTGAGGGGCGTAACGAGGCAGGACAAACTTTTGCCCTGCTTTACGCCCGGTGTGGCGATATCGATGCGGTGGGTGTTGGGTAGGGGGAGCGGATGTACCGAGCGGCACGAACAAGCAAAGGACGAACCGTTCGCGAAATTGCTTCGCGTGATGTCATGGTGATGTCACAACGGTCGGATCGGCAATGATATTACAAACAAATATGAGGAAAACCTCAGTGTAATTGGTCGGGACGACAGGATTCGAACCTGCGACCCCCACACCCCCAGTGTGATGCGCTACCAGGCTGCGCTACGTCCCGACCGCCGCTGTCCTCGCTGAGGTCAGTGGAAGCGCGCGTATATGGCGCTGGTTTTTGAAAAGCAAGCGCGCTCTCGACGCTTTGACGTTGCGTCAAAAGGGTGCAGGTGATAATCGCCGCCGATTGCTTTGGGGCAACGCTTTTGTCGGGCGTCACATTATACAACTTGCGAGGGTTTTCCATGGAGTCTCTAATCTTGAACGTCGCCGCTGGTGGTGCTGGTGGTGCTGCATTTTTTGTGCAGTTGTTTCCGCTCCTGCTGATCTTTGTCGTATTCTACTTTTTCCTCATTCGCCCGCAACAAAAGCGCGCGAAAGAGCATGAAGCCAAAATCAACGCGGTGCAAAAGAATGACGAAGTCGTCACCGCTGGCGGCTTGATGGGCAAAGTGATCAAGGTCGCTGACGATTATGTCGAAGTCGAAATTGCGCCAAATGTGCGGGTGAAGGCTGTGAAGTCGACTATCGCCAACGTGCAATCACGCGGAACCAAAGCTGCCAATGATTAACCGCTGGGGTTGAATGGCTGACGGCCCAACCCCAATTTTTGCTTTTCCAGTTCGTTCGGACCCAGCCTATGCTTGATTTTCCCCGTTGGCGCGTATGGATGCTCAACACGCTCATCATTTTAGGTGTGCTTTTTGCCATCCCCAGCCTTCTTCCGGTGCACATGCGTGATCAACTGTCAAAATTTGTGCCAGCGCCAGCGATTAATCTTGGGCTCGACCTAGCTGGTGGCAGTCATATTCTGTTGGAAGCCGATACGTCGCAGCTCGCCGAAACGCGGCTTGAGGCATTGGAAGATAGCTTGCGGACCGCAATGCGCCGCGCAGAACCGCAGATCACCATATCCGATGTGTCACGGGCCGATGGGAAGCTTAGTTTCACGGTTACCGATGCGTCTAAGGTCGATGCAGCGCGCAAGGCGCTCATTCCTCTAACGAGCAATACATTGGGCAGCCGCGACTGGAATATCGCGGTCACCGACGGCAATCGTTTCATCGTCACGCCAGAGGGGACGGGTAACGAAAACGCCCTTGATCAGGCAATGGATACAGCCAAGGATGTTATTGATCGCCGCATCAATGCGCTTGGAACGCTTGAACCAACGATCATTCGTCAAGGCGATAATCGGATAGTTGTCCAAGTCCCTGGCCTCGATGACCCAGCTGCCTTGAAAGCGCTCATCGGTAAAACCGCAAAACTTGAATTCAAGCTGGTTGATGAAATGGCCGACCCTGATCAAACCGCAAAGGGTAAGGCCCGTGTCGGTAGTCAAGTTCTGCCGTATCCTAACAATCCTTCCGGCTTGCCGAATATCGCGGTACGCCGTCTGGGTGGCATCTCTGGCGATAAGCTGGTCAAGGCCGATCCGACATTTGACTCACAGACCAACGAACCTGCGGTCACTATTCAGTTCGACTCCGAAGGCGGCCAAAGATTTGCCCGGATGACACAGCAAAATGTGAACAAGCTATTCGCAATCATATTGGATGGCCAAGTTATCTCCGCACCGCAAATTCGGGAGCCAATCTTCGGCGGCGTTTCCCAGATTTCGGGCAGCTTCACCACAGAAAGCGCCAATGCGCTCTCCATTTCGCTGCGCTCGGGTGCTTTGCCGGTCGACCTCAAAATTGTTGAGGAACGTTCGGTTGGTCCAGACCTTGGCGCTGACTCCATCCGCCGCGGCGTGTTGGCGGCGGTTATTGGTACGACCGCTATCCTCGTACTCATGTTCCTCGTCTATGGCAGGTTCGGCATGTATGCCAATTTTGCTTTGGTCATTAACATCGCCATGATTTTGGGCGTGATGGCACTGGTGAATGCGACATTGACCTTGCCGGGCATCGCAGGCTTCGTTCTGACGATTGGGGCAGCAGTGGACGCAAACGTTCTGATTAACGAGCGTATTCGCGAAGAATTGAAACGGGGCCGGCGCATCGTGCAAGCGATTGAGGTTGGCTACAAAGAAGCGAGCCGCGCGATTTTTGACGCGAACAGCACCAACGTAATCGCGGCCGTTCTGTTGTTTATCTTTGGCTCGGGCCCAATCCGTGGTTTTGCGGTGGTTCTGATGATCGGGATTGTGACGTCGGTGTTCACCGCCGTGACCATCACCCGCATGTGGGTATCGCGCTGGGTTAAGCGCACCCGTCCTACTGAACTGACGATTTGAGGATATTGATATGAAACTGCTCAAAGTCGTTCCTGACGATACCAACATCGACTTTCTCAAATGGCGGAACTGGGCTTTTGGCGTCAGTCTACTGCTGATGATTGCATCAATTGGGCTGGTTGCTACCAAGGGTTTGAACTTTGGCGTCGATTTTATCGGTGGCCAGATGATCCGTGCGACGTTCACGCAGACGACTGCGGCACCTGTGGCCGAGCTGCGCGAAACAGTTGGCAGTCTGGGTTTTGGCGACCCGACCATCCAACGTTTTGGCGCCGAGAACCAGGTTTCAATCCGGATGAAGTTGCCCGCCGGCGCGGATAAGAATCCCGAGATTGCTAACGCAATGGCGGAAAAAATCACGAACAAGCTCAAGGCGGATCATCCCGATGTACGGATTGACGGCGTTGACTCTGTGTCCGGCAAGGTTTCGCAGGAATTGTTTAGCAAGGGCGTCCTTGCATTGCTGGCGGCGATGGCGGGTGTTTCGATCTATATCTGGTTCCGGTTTGAATGGCAGTTCGGGGTTGGGGCGATTTGGTCGCTGATGCACGATGTGACGCTGACCTTCGGATTGTTTGCGCTTACAGGGTGGGAGTTTGACCTCAACATCATCGCGGCTTTGCTGACGATTATCGGCTATTCCTTGAACGATACGGTCGTGGTTTATGACCGTATTCGGGAGAATCTGATGAAATTCCGTAAAATGGAAATGGCGTCGCTTTTGAACCTGTCCGTCAATGAAACCTTGTCTCGTACGGTGATGACCAGCGTATCGATTTCGCTGCCGTTGATCATATTGGTGCTCTTTGGACCGGATGTTATCTTCGGTTTCAGCGCTGCAATGGCATTTGGTATTGTCGTCGGAACTTATTCCTCGATTTATCAGGCGGCCCCCATATTGATCTGGCTTAAAGTCGGTTCGCACAGCTTTGTGCCAACCGATGACGCCGGTTCAAAGGCGGAGCGGATCGACGACAACTTCGGCGCGAAGCCTTAACGCTTCGATACGGCCGGTGTTTCGCCGAAACGAAAGGCAATTACGCGGGCATTCGGCTGTTTTATAATGTGCGCACGAGCCGGACTGCCTTTGCAATCCAAGCCGGATCAGCGACAACTTGTTGCCGTGCTCCAGCCTCAAGCGGCAACAGGTGCAATTTCCCGGCGTCACGGCCGAGCAAGCGGCCAAAGATGAAGCGGCCACCAGGGCGCGGGACAAGGACGTCCAGATTGAGCGCAGAGGCAAAGTCGTCGGGCTGAAGCTGTTCAAGCCATAATTCGTCCCCGCGCCGATATTCCCCCAATGCCGTAGCAATCCGAAGCCCGACCATCGTCGCGCCGACATTGGGAACCATTATACGTTCCTCCTTCGTCGGGGCGTGCGTGCCATCATCATGCAGTATAGCAGCAACGGGAAGATATTGCTGGTCAGGCAGAGCAACGAGGTCGCTCGATTCCACACCCAAAGCGTCCGCGATACGGTTGATCCAGATCAGCGACAGCACCCGCATCCCTGTTTCAAGGCGACCGATGGTCTGCGCAGTCGTCGGCGGATTGCAGCGCATAGCCACATCTGCAAGCGTCAGGCCTTTGGCCCTTCGTACATCCCGAATTCGACTCTGCATGAACTACTCCTTCACCAAATAGGTTTTTTCTTTCCTACAATATTTACCACATGGCAAGAGTGATTCGCGTAGTCACAGGAGAATGCCCATGCCAGCCAAGTCGCCTTCCAAACGTAAATTCCATGACCCGCGTATGTTGGTGGAGCATGCCGTGGCCGAAAATGGTGAAAGCATAGGCCACCGTACCGTCACCATAAAGCTGTCTGAATCGCCCTTGTCCTGGCTGCATGCACGCGGCCATTTGTCCAACCGGCAGATGTTGGCGGGCGAAACCTTACGTGGGGATTATGAGGCAGCGGCGCTTGCGCCACATGTTACCATGTCGTGGGAGAATATTCCGCGCAGCCGGCAAAACGTAGCGCACCATCAGGCTTAAACCGCACTGAACGGATGATGAGCGCAAAGGCGCGCTTCGATAACGCCTTGGCCGCGCTTGGTCCCGACCTGTTAGACATTGCATGGCGCGTGATTTGTGTTGGCGAAAGCGTGCCGATTGCCGAACGCGAGATGTCATGGCCCGTGCGTTCAGGAAAACTAGTGTTAAAAATCGCATTGGACCGGCTCGCGGTTTATTACCGTATTCCTGGTTAGGAGGCCGATTCTTCAACCATCATGGCCAGTTCCAACCAGCGTTCCTCCGCCGCATCCTTTTCGGCACGCAGGCTTTCGGTTTTGGCGGTGAGTTCGGCAAAGCGCGCTGGCTTTTGCACGTATAAAGCTGGGTCGCTCATTTCCTTTTCGGCTGCGGCAACTTCGGCGTCGATTTCGGAAATGCGCTTTGGCAGCAAGTCATAATCGCGTTGGTCTTTGTAAGTGAGCTTGACCTTTTTGGGTGCAGAGGGGGCCACCGCAGATGGTGCAACCGAAACGCCTTTATCCGCCTTTTTGGCGGAGGGTTTGTCGCGTTTATCGCGTTTTTCTTCCCAATCGGCATATCCGCCCGCGATGATATCGACATGCCCTGACCCATCCAGCCCGAGCGTCAATGTCACTGTCCGGTCGAGAAAGTCGCGATCATGGCTGACGATCAAAACCGTACCGTCATAATCAGCGATAACCTCTTGCAGCAGATCAAGCGTTTCCAGATCGAGATCATTGGTCGGCTCATCCAGCACCAGCAAATTGGCCTCACGCGCAAATTCGCGGGCAAGCAGGATGCGCGATTGCTCGCCGCCGGATAAGGACCCGATCCGCGCCTCGATAAGTGCGGGGTCGAATAGGAATTCCTTAAGATAGCCTTGCACATGCTTGCGTACCCCGCGCACATCGATCCAGTCGCTGCCCTCTGCCAACACATCGCGCACCCGCTTTTCAGGTGTGAGCAATTTGCGTTGTTGGTCGATGACGATGCCCGTCAGCGTTGGCGAGAGTGTGATGCTGCCGGTATCTGGATCCGCCTCGCCAGTTAACATGCGGATGAGCGTCGTCTTGCCGGTACCATTGGCGCCCACAATACCGATGCGGTCGCCGCGTTGAATGCGCAGCGTAAAATCCTTGATGATTGTTCGGTCGCCGAAGCTTTTGCCGACATTTTGCGCGCTGATGACGGTTTTTGTTTTGCTGTCATCGCTTGATGCCGCGAGCTTGGCTGTGCCCTGCGGACCAATCATCGCGGCACGCGCAGTGCGCATTTCCCACAGCTTGGCCAATCGACCTTGGTTGCGCTTACGCCGCGCAGTCACGCCCCGTTCAAGCCAGTGCGCCTCAATTTTAAGCTTGGCATCCAGCCGGTCTGCGTTGCGCGCATCTTCGGCAAAGACACGCTCAGTCCAAGCATCATATCCGCCAAAGCCGATTTCGTTGCGGCGCAGCAGGCCGCGATCCAGCCAGAAGGTCTGCCGCGTTAATCGGGTCAAAAACGTCCTGTCATGGCTGATGACCATGAATGCGCCGCGATAGCGCGTGAGCCATTCTTCCAGCCATTCAATCGCAGCCAAATCAAGATGATTCGTCGGCTCATCCAGAAGCAACAGGTCAGGCTCACTCGCCAGCGCACGGCAAATCGCGGCGCGGCGTTTTTCGCCCCCGCTTGCGGTCTTGGCCTCACGGTCCAAATTGATACCCAATTGATCCGCAATCGCGCGCACCGCATATTCGGGCGGCCCTTTTTCGCCATGAATGGCAAAATCAACGAGCCGTGCAAAGGAGCTGACATCGGGGTCCTGCTCCAACATCACGATGTTGGTGCCGGGCACAACAACACGGTTGCCCTTATCGGCCTCGACCGTGCCAGCCACCAGTTTCATCAACGTCGTTTTGCCCGCGCCATTACGGCCAATAAGCGCTAGCCGGTCGCGCGCGCCGATGAATAAGTCGATATCCTGAAACAGCCATCCGCCACCCTGCTGTAGCGCGAGACTTTCAAATGCGAAAATGGGGGGTGCTGACATGGTCACGGGCGGTAGGGCGCAAGGGGCTGTAATGCAACCGTCACGGTGGAAATTAAGACGCTGAACCAAGTTCAGGGCGACGGGTTAGCATTTTAGGTGATGAGACTTTGTTATTTCAAGCATCGTCATGCTGAACTTGTTTCGGCATCTTACTTCGGGCATCGAAGGACAAGAGGAGCTCACCGCAGTAAAATCGGACGCTAGGACCAGGTAATCACATGATACGCATCATCTATTTCAACGGGCAATATATTGCCGAAACCGAAGGCAAAGTGTCCGTCTTTGACCGCGGTTTTTTGTTTTCGGATTCGGTCTATGAGGTTGTGTCTGTTTTAGACCGCAGACTTGTCGATTTTGAAGGCCATGTGCAACGCCTCGCCCGCTCGCTGAGCGAAATTGGAATTGAAGGCGCGCCGGTCGCGCACGCTTGGCTGGGCATCTGCCGAGAACTGGTTTCGCGCAACGCTGTTGAAGAGGGCATGATCTATTGGCAGGTCACGCGCGGCACGCCCGGCGACCGTGACTTTGTGTTCCCGCCCGCCGACACGCCCCCAACGGTTCTGGCCTTTACCCAATCGCGGACGCTTGTGGATAATCCAGTTGCAGAGCGCGGGTTAAGCGCAGTGACAGTGCCAGATTTGCGTTGGGGCAGGGCGGATATCAAAACGACGCAGTTGTTGTACGCTTCGCTGATGAAGAATGCGGCAATCGCCCAGGGCGCTGATGATGCGTGGATGGAGCGCGATGGCTGGATTACCGAAGGCAGCGCGCAAAATGCGCATATCATTACGCGTGACGGCATACTGATTACCCATCCGCTCAATCGCGAGATTCTGCACGGGATAACGCGCGCGGCGGTGCTGCCTCTTGTAGCGCAACGTATCGAAGAACGGCCGTTTTCAGTTAGCGAGGCGGAACAAGCGGCGGAGGCATTTGTTTCATCGGCCTCAGGCTTTGTAATGCCAGTGGTTCGGATTAACGGGTATGCAATTGGCAATGGCTTTCCCGGTTCGGCAACCGTTCAGCTTCGCCATGCTTATATTGATTGGGCACGCCGAACAGCACTTTAAGTTGTTGGCAAAAACGGGAGTTACATATGCGTAAATTGTTTATTGCCGCTTTCTTCGCCGGATGCTGCGTGACCGCCAGCGGCGCGATGGCGACTCAGGTGAATGTTACCACGACAAATCCGGTCATTGACCTCAACATTTCCGAAACTGTTCAAGCCCGTCCAGATATCGCGACATTCACTACTGGTGTCCAAAATCTGGCACCCACTGCAACTGAGGCTGTGCGCGCCAACAATATTCAGATGGCGTCGGTCGTCGCGCGGCTGCAGAAGTTAGGCATTGCTGACAAAGACATCCAGACGACACAGATCAGCCTGAACCAGCAATTTGACTATCGCGACGGGCAGCAGATTTTCAAAGGCTATCAGGCGTCAAACATTGCGAATGCAAAACTGCGCGATTTGAAAAAGCTTGGCGCATTTCTTGATGCACTCGCCGTTGACGGCGCGACCAATTTCAATGGACCCACCTTTGGCATTGATGACGACAGCGTGTTTCAAGCGGCCGCCCGCGATAAGGTGTGGACCAAGGCGATGAGCCGTGCACGCGATCTGGCACAAAAAGCCGGCTATACCAACGTGCGTGTTTTGCGGGTTGAAGAGAGTGATTATGGCCGCAATTATGCCTCGAGTCCTATGGTCATGCGTACTATGGATGCGTCGGAAAAATCGACGCCGATTTCGCCAGGCGAATTAAGCATCGGGGCAAATATGTCATTCACTTTCGAAATGGTGAAATAAGCGATATGGAGCATCATATTGAACAAAGGGCGTGATGCTCCATTCACTTTAGGTTCAATGCGATGGGGGTATCGTGTCGGCATGTTATTACGAAACTCAGTCTTTATTGCGTTGTCCGCAATCGCGTTACTCACGGCCATCCCATCGGAGGCGCGTCGTGGCGAACAGGACGATGCGCGGCAGGATATGGTTGCTGGGAGAATAAAACGTCTTCCCGAAATTGAGGCGATCATTGTGCCAAGGATGCGCGGGATGCAGTATCTCGGACCTGAATATGATCCGGCTGCGCAGGTATATCGGTTGAAGTTTATCAATGGCAGCCGGGTCATCTTCGTCGACGTTGATGCCCGAACGGGGAACATAATACGGCAACGCGGATAGGATTTTGTAGCAACGGGCTCATCTGCTAGCCGCGTTCCGAAGGACATTTTTACAAGGTAAGGGGACAGCATGCGCATCTTGATCGTGGAAGACGAACCCAATTTGGGCAAGCAGCTCAAGTCGACACTTGAAGGGGCCGGCTATGCCGTTGACCTTTCGGTTGATGGTGAGGACGGCCACTATATGGGCTCAACCGAAAATTATGACGCCGTCATTCTTGACCTTGGTTTGCCGGAGATTGACGGACTGACTGTTCTCAACCGGTGGCGCAAGGAAGGACTGAAATTCCCGGTATTGGTCCTCACGGCGCGTGATAGCTGGTCAGACAAGGTCGCTGGCCTTGATGCAGGTGCCGATGATTATTTGGCAAAGCCGTTCCGGACAGAGGAGCTGATTGCTCGGTTGCGCGCGCTTATTCGCCGTGCATCGGGCAATGCGTCGAGCGAGCTCAGCGTCGGCGACGTTCGGCTAGATACGCGGTCAGGGCGCGTGACACTGGATGGGCAGCCCGTCAAGTTGACGGCGCAGGAATATAAATTGCTGTCGTACCTTATGCACCACAAGGGCAAGGTAGTGTCGCGTACCGAGTTGATTGAGCATATTTATGATCAAGATTTCGATCGCGATTCCAACACCATTGAGGTGTTCGTAACGCGCATCCGTAAAAAGCTGGGGCAGGACGTTATTTCGACCATCAGGGGTCTTGGCTACAGCCTTGAGGAACCCGTCAGCTGAACTCTCAAGTCGTCATAGCCGCTGATCAAGCCGACCCGCCAACATGGCGTAGCCAGTTTCAAAGCACGGGGTCGCTCACCCGCCGGATGATCCTGACGGCGGCCGCGTGGATTACGATACTGCTGATTGGCGGTGGCGCAGCGCTTGACCGGGTATTGGTCAATTCAGTCGAACAGAATTTCGATAATCAACTCGAATATGTCCTGACCGCAATGATTGCTTCGGCCGAAATTGGTCCCGATGGCGAAATCCGCATGAACCGGCCACTGGGCGACCAGCGCTTCCTTGAGCCAAACAGCGGCCTTTATTGGCAAATCACGGGGAAGGGGGCGATGCCATTCCCGTCCCGTTCTTTGTGGGACCGCGGGCTGAGGCCCCCCGTCGATCATAAAGACCAGGCTGTACATTTCCGCAACAGTCGTGAATTTCCTAGCGAACCACTGCGCATCGCAGAGCGCGCCATTAAGTTGCCGGACTCCAACGTCGCCTGGATATTCATGGTGGCCCAAAGCCGCGATAGCCTCGACGGCCAGATTCGAGAATTACGGTCGGTTCTAATTACAAGCTTTTTGCTGCTCGCCCTTGGTCTCATTATACTGGCGGCATTGCAGACATTTTACGGTCTTTGGCCGCTGCGCGCGGTGCGGATGGCAATTGCCCAGATGCGCAGCGGAAAGGAAAGCCGAGTCACCGACGCGTTGCCGGACGAAGTGATGCCGATGGTGAACGAGCTAAACGCTTTGCTCGACCATAATGAAAAACAGGCAGAAGAATCGCGTCGGCATGCTGGAAACCTTGCCCATGCACTGAAGACGCCGTTGACCGTTATCATGAACAGCGCCACGGCGCTGTCACCTGATCTGTCGGAAACTGTCATCCGCGAGGCAACGACCATGCGGCGTCAGGTTGACCATCATCTTGCCCGCGCCCGCGCCGTGGGACGCCGAGGGCATAGCCATAGCCGCGCGCAGGTCTGGGGCAGCCTTGAATCCGTCGAACGCGCCGTTGGCCGCCTTTACGCGCATATCCGCCTTGATATGGCCGGCGATCAGGAAATCTCGGCGCGCGTTGAGCGTCAGGATCTTGATGAAATGCTTGGCAACCTAATCGAAAACGCAGCCAAATATGGCGGCGGCAGCGTGTTTGTCACGGTCGAAGAAGCGGGCGACTTTGTGGAAATCATCGTTGAGGATGACGGCACTGGCATTCCCGAAAGCGAACGCGAACGGTTGTTTGACCGCGGCGCGCGGCTTGACACTGGCAAGCCGGGAACTGGGCTTGGCCTTGCCATTGTCCGCGACGTTGTCGAAATTTATGGCGGGACCGTCGCGTTGGAGGAAAGCGAGGATCTTGGCGGGCTTTTGGTCAGGCTACGCTTACCGAAAGCGCTGGGCTGATTACTTGCCGTCCCGGATTTGCTGATGGTGGCGGATCACTTCGTCAATAATGAAGCGCAAGAATTTCTCCGTAAAGTCAGGATCAAGCTTGGCATCGCGGGCCAATTGCCGCAGCCGTTCAATTTGCTTCTCCTCCCGCGCCGGATCAGCTGGTGGCAGCGACGACCTTGCCTTAAATTCGCCCACGGCCTGCGTTATCTTGAAACGCTCTGCGAGCATGAAAACCAGCGCAGCATCAATGTTATCGATGCTGTCGCGAAAGTGGGATAAGGTATCTGCGTCGTTCATATTGTCATTCTGTGCCGACATTGACCGCAAGGGACAAGGGAAAATACGCCATTTGCACTTGCCATGCGGCGATGCTGACGTCAGAGCGGTGACGTTATGACGGCAACCATCCATAAAATCGGCGGACATCAGACCCCATCGCTTGACCCAATCCTTAAACTGGTCGCACCAGGAATGAACAAGGTTAACGCGGTGATTCTTGATCGCATGCAGTCGGAAATCCCGCTGATTCCGGAATTGGCTGGCCATTTGATCGCAGGCGGCGGGAAACGTATGCGGCCTATGCTCACCTTGGCGTGCGCGCAGCTCTTAAATTATCCTGGCGACCGCCATCATAAGCTGGCGGCGGCGGTAGAGTTTATCCACACCGCGACTTTGCTGCATGATGATGTTGTCGATGGCAGCGATATGCGGCGCGGCAAGACCGCGGCTAATTTGATATTCGGGAATCCGGCCGCTGTGCTTGTCGGCGACTTTCTATTCAGCCGATCGTTTGAGCTGATGGTTGAGGACGGCTCGCTCAAGGTACTTAAAATCTTGTCCAATGCATCGGCCGTTATTGCAGAAGGTGAAGTCCACCAATTGACCGCGCAACGGCAGATTTCGACGACTGAGGAAAAATATCTCGAAATCATCGGATCGAAAACGGCGGCTTTGTTTGCGGCGGCGTGCCGAATTGCTGCAGTCGTTGCCGAAAGCGGTGACGCGCAGGAACTGTCGCTTGACGCCTATGGCCGAAATCTTGGCATTGCGTTCCAGCTCGTTGATGACGCGATCGACTATGTGTCCGACGGTGCGACAATGGGCAAGGACAGCGGCGACGATTTCCGCGATGGCAAGGTTACGCTGCCCGTTATTCTTGCGCATTGCCGTGGCAACGCCGAAGAGCAGAAATTCTGGCGCGACGCGATGCTTGGTAACCGCATTAGTGATGCCGACTTGGCACATGCGCGCCATTTGCTGCGGGCACACCGCGCCATAGATGACACCTTGGATCGTGCGCGGCATTATGGGCAGCGGGCCATTGACGCGATTGCGCATTTCCCGACGGGCGAAGCAAAATCGGCGCTGACAGAGGCGGTCGAATTCGCAATAGCCCGCGCATATTGACGGACAAGGCGGTGCCGTCTGCTGATATGGCCGACAATGCATTTCCCGTCTTGGCGGTGCTGCCAGATCTGCTGGGGTCATTACGGACCTTTCCCAATGCTGTTCTTATCGCGCCGCCAGGAGCAGGCAAAACCACGACGGTGGCTCCAGCCTTATTGGATGAGCCATATTGCGATGGTCAAATCCTGTTGCTGTCACCGCGCCGTTTGGCCGCGCGTATGGCTGCAGAACGCATATCCGAAAATTTAGGCGAAACGGTCGGCGGACGGGTTGGCTACGCGACGCGGCTTGACAGCAAGCACGGATCCAAAACCCGTATATTGGTGATGACCGAGGGGATATTCCGCAACCGGATCATTAGTGATCCTGAGCTTGTAGGTGTTTCCGCTGTACTGTTTGACGAAGTCCACGAACGCAGCATCGACAGCGATTTTGGCCTTGCGCTCGCGCTTGAGGCCCAAGCTGCATTCAGGCCCGATCTGCGTTTGTTAGCGATGTCAGCTACGTTGGACGGTGCGCGCTTTTCACAGTTGATGGATGATGCGCCCGTGCTCGAAAGCGAAGGCAAAAGATGGCCTCTGGACTATCTTTATGTTGGTCGCCGGACCGAACAGACCATTGAAATCGATATCGTGCGCACAGTGCGCCAAGCGCTGGCGGAGCAGCAGGGTGACCTATTGGTTTTCCTGCCCGGCGTGCGCGAGATTGACCGCGCCTTTGACGCTTTGGGTTCCTGTGGGTCCGACATTGTCGTGCATAAACTGCATGGGCAGATTGACCCGGCGGAGCAGCGGCTTGCCGTCCGGCGCGATATTGCGGGGCGGCGCAAGGTCATATTCGCCACGAACATTGCCGAAACCAGCCTGACCATAGACGGTGTACGCGTGGTCATAGACAGTGGTCTTGCGCGGCGCGCACGCTTTGACCAAGCTGCCAGTGTAACACGGCTTGTAACTGAGCGTGCGAGCCTCTCTGCCGCCACGCAGAGGGCCGGGCGCGCTGCGCGGCAACAGGCGGGGATTGCCTATCGGTTGTGGGAGGAAGCGGGGAATGGCGGCTTGCCTCCGTTCGACCCACCCGAAATATTGGAAAGTGATCTCGCATCATTATTGCTAGATTGTGCGCGCTGGGGCGAGAATGACCCAGCAAAGTTGCGTTGGCTTGACCTTCCGCCCGCCGCAGCCGTGCAGCAAGCGCGCAAATTGTTGATGTCGGTTGATGCGCTGGATGGCCAAGGGCACATCACACCGCATGGCATTATGTTGGCCAATTTACCCTTGCCGCCAAACTTGGCCCATATGGTTGCCGTAGCAGCGCAGAGCGGACAGGCTGAGGATGCGGCGATGTTGGCGGTTCTATTGCAAGAACGCGGTCTTGGCGGGCAGGGTGAGGATATTGAGACCCGCTTTGAACGCTTCGTGCGTGAACGCGGAGCAAAGGCAGATGCCGCCCGCATGCTTGCGCAGCGGATTGCGCGCCTGTGTGGCCCTAGCGGGGATAAGCAAATGCTCAGCATCGGCGGGCTGATTGGCAGCGCATTCCCTGATCGCATCGCCAAACGCCGTGATGCCAAGGGCGAAAAATGGATCAGCGCCATGGGCCGCGGTCTTCAGCTTGACGCAGCATCGCTTTTGGCGCGCGCAGAATGGCTGGCGGTAGCAGATGTTCAAGGCGCTGCATCGGGTGCGCGCATATTGTCTGCGGCCGCGTTGACCGAAGCTGAAATTATTGACCGATTTGGGCACCGTATCGAAAGCAAGCAAATCCTGACTTATGACAAAAGCACGGATCGCGTCGATGCGCGTGTCCAACGGCGGTTGGGCGCAATAGTGTTGAGCGAAGGGCGGCTGGAAAAGCCCGACCCGCAGGCCGTTGCGAGCGCACTGATGGCCGCAGTGCAAGACATGGGTATAGACGCGCTGCCTTGGCCTTTGTCCGCGCGCGCGCTTCGGGATCGGGCGCACTTTGCCGGAGTGACTTCGCTATGTGACGATGCGTTGGCGGAGACCATGGAGCAATGGCTTCTGCCGTTGTTGGGCAAGGTCAACCGTCTGCGCGAAGTCGCGGCATCGGGCTTAGCCAATGCACTCGACAATATGCTCGGTTGGGATACGCGCACCCGCATCGACCAAATTGCACCCACTTCCTTCAAAAGCCCTGCTGGCACGGAACATAATATTGATTATGCCGCCGAAGCCGGTCCAACGGTCGAGTTGCGCGTTCAGGCATTGTTCGGTCTTGATAGCCACCCTTTGGTAGGTGCCAACCGCATACCTCTGGTTTTAAGCCTTACATCACCTGCGGGCCGACCCATCCAGACAACGCGCAATCTGCCCGAATTCTGGCGCGGAAGCTGGCGTGACGTCGCCAAGGAAATGCGCGGCCGATATTCCAAGCACAATTGGCCAGACGCGCCGTGGGAGAGCGTGGCGAGCCTTAAGACAAAAAAGGCACAAGCCCGCAACGCTTGACGAATCTGGTACGGTTCGGGCAAAGCGGCATCCAGTCTCATCGTCAGGAATTGCGCCATGTCCGCCCGTATCTTTCAGCGTCCCAAAAATGCCATGCAGTCTGGCCATGGGCGCAATGATGAATGGGTGCTTGAACATGTGCCAGCAGAGCCCCGAAAGGCGGACCCGTTGATGGGTTGGGCTGGGTCGGGCGATACGCAGGCGCAGGTTCAATTGACCTTCCCAAGCCTGGATGCGGCACGTGCTTATGCGGAGAAAAAGGGCATAGTTGCGACCTATATTCCCACACCGCCCAAGACGCTTAAGTTGCAGGCCTATGCGGATAATTTCCGCTAAACGATCATTCCGGGCAGCATCAAAAGCTTAACGTCCACGGCGCAACCCTCCGCGCGCTTTTTCTGAACAAAATGGGGTAGGTCCGACAAGGCAATGCGGTGGACAGTGATATTCTCGCCATCCACGCCGCCGCCGTCGCTGACTTTCGTCAAGCCATGGGCGCGCACAAGCGAGAAGCTTTCGCTAACCATGCCCGGCGACGAGAAAAATTCGCCGACAATCTCCAGACTATCTGCGCGATAGCCGGTTTCTTCCTCAAGCTCGCGCGCAGCGGATGCCAGCGTGTCTTCGCCTTCTTCGTGATCGCCAATGAGCCCAGCGGGCAGTTCAATACAATTTGCAGCCAGCGGCACGCGATATTGTTCGACGAGCAGGACATGATCCGCTTCCATTGCAAGAATCACTGCCGCCTTGATGCCACGCGCGCGGCTGACATATTCCCATTTCCCGCGGGTCTTCGCCGTGATGAAGCGACCTTGCCACATCACGGTTTCGGCGTCGTCTTGTTCCATCATAGCTGGATTAGCCTGTCAGGGAGTTCGTTGGGATTTTCGCTGCCCCTAGGGAAATGTTCGGCCAGCACAACGCCCATTTGCGTCACTGCAGCGGCTACGCCAGCGCCGGGGTTTCCGGCCTGTACCTGATCAAGCAAGGCGACCATCGCGTCACCCCATATTTCGGGTGCGACCTTGGAAGCAATGGCCGCGTCAGCCACGATTTCGGCGCGATGCTCCTGCATCGACAAATACAACAGCACACCCGTCCGACCCAATGTTTTGGTTTCGGTACCTACCTTGAACAGGCTGATGGCGCGGCTGCGGACACGTGCTAGTTTTTTGGCTTTTGGCGTGAGGGCGAGGCGTAATGGCATCCATTTGAGGATAAACCATGTCCCGATCCATTTGAGCGCAACTGCCGCCAACAAAAATGCTGCATATTCCGCCGTCGTATATTCATGGCGCCACCCGCCCGAAACGCTATCGATTAGGCCCATGTAAAATTCAGGAAAAGTCGCATAGCTGACCAAGGCAATGAACGCGATGGCGCTTGCCCAAGCCATGGCGATATCGTCATAATGGTCCGACAGGTCAGTCACGATCGTGACGATTTCACCGGTTGTTAGCCGTTCTGCATCCGCGACTGCGGCAATCACCATCTCATGGTCGGATTCGGTGAATTGACTGATTTTACGTAAGCCCATGTTCAATAATCCTACCAGCCACCCGAGGCACCACCGCCACCAAAGCTGCCCCCACCGCCGCCAAAGCCGCCGCCGCCAAAGCCGCCGCCGCCATCACCAAAGCCTCCGCCACCGCCCCAGATGATCACTGGCCCCATGCCGCCCCGCCGATGCTTTCGCCCGCCGCCATTTGTGGAACGGATCATTGGTAGGAATACAAAGAAGATCATGAACAAGATGAAGATAATCGCGCCAAAGGGTATGCCTTTGTCACGTTTGTTATCTTGCTGTGCCGCGCTGGCTATCTTGGCCGCTTCGTCCGCAGGCAGTTCGAGTTGTGTCACGATGCGGTCAACGCCTGCACTGATGCCACCGGCAAAATCACCTTCCTTAAAGCGCGGGGTGATGTCGTTGCGGATGATTGTGGAAGACAGGCCATCGGTTAGCACTGGCTCAAGGCCATAGCCGACCTCAATGCGCATTTTGCGTTCATTGGGCGCAATGATGAGAATCGCGCCATTATCCTTCTCGGTCTCGCCCTTGCCATCTTGCCCGATTGCCCATGTGCGACCCAGTCGGTAGCCGTAATCGGATATCTCATAGCCTTCGAGGCTGGCCAGCGTTGTCACAACCAACTGGCGTTTAGTGCGTGCTTCCAGCCCCTCCAACTTGGCAGTAAGCGCCGCCTCTTGCTGCGGATCAAGCAAATTGGCCTGATCAACCACACGGCCGGTCAGTTTTGGAAAATTCTGGGCAACTGCTGCTTGGCCGGTGAGGGCCAGTAGCAGCGCAATAAGCAGGCCAAGGGCCTTATTCATGTTCAATTCCCGGACAGGATTAGGTCGCTGGCGCCATATCTAGCTTCGGTGCGGATTCTGCACCGGGCGTTGTTGCCTGATAAGGGATCATGGGCTTGGCACCGTGGATAATCTTGGCACCGATGATGTCCGGGAAAGTGCGAATGGTGGTGTTATAGCCACGCACAGCCTCGTTATAATCACGCAAAGTGATGCGCACGCGGTTTTCCTGACCCTCCAATTGATCTTGCAGTTTCAGATAACCTTCCTGGCTTTTAAGCTGCGGATATTGCTCAACAGACACCAGCAACCGCGAAAGGCTTCCCGACAATTGATTCTGTGCGGCCTGAAACGCGGCCATCTTTGCAGGATTGCTTAAGTCGTCAGGGTTGACCTGGATGTTGGGCGAGGTGGCTTGCGCACGCGCCTGTATGACTTCAGTGAGCGTCTTGTTTTCTTGCGCTGCTGCACTTTTCACAACATTGGCAAGGTTGGGGATCAGGTTCGCGCGCTCTTGAAACGCGGCTTGGACATCAGCCCATTTCGCCTTGGCATTTTCTTCGGCCGTGGGAACACTGTTGATTCCGCATCCGGCCAACGAAGCCGCAGCGACGGGTACCAGAAGAAATTTCAAAAAGTTCTTATGCATCTAACGCGCTCCTCCACTGGGCAAACCGCCTATCAATCCAGCCATTTACATGGCGTGTGTTAGTTACATAAGGCGCGCTAAGGCCTTTCGCAATGACTACAGTTGTTTGCACAATGAATTTTACCAACCGGCTTTGGCGATAAAATCACTTCGCTTTGGCGCTATTATCTGATGTAAAGCGAGGGTGGGTTCAGCAGCCGCGGCATTGATGTCGCTCAGTGACTTTGGTAAAAGATGATCTTTGGGGAAGTAGGATGAAAAAATGGATATTCGGGGCGTTACTTTTCGTTGCAGCGGCAGCGGGCGGTTTTTGGGTGAGTGCAGACAAGGATATGAAGGCACTCATATCCCATTTACCAACGGACTCTAACGTGCTGTTCTGGAGCGTAGAGCAACGCGACGCCGGTTTCCGCACAATGGACCGCATCCCGATTCTGGCAAAGGCCAACGTCATCGCAAAAGGCGATAAAGTATATCCTTTGCCTGCCGGCGAGCCGCTGAAAATCGGCATGGACGTCGATGCCTATATGAAAACGCAACGCACGGCCGGTCTTGTCATTTTGCAGGACGGCAAAGTGCGGATGGAAAAATACGGTCTCGATTTCACAGCGCAGGGCAAATGGACTAGCTTTTCGGTCGCTAAATCCTTTACGTCGACCATGGTCGGCGCGGCCATCAAGGATGGCTACATCAAGAGCATCGATGATAAGGTTTCAGCCTATATCCCGGACCTTAAGGGCTCGGCTTATGACGATGTGACTATCAAGCAACTGCTGACCATGACCTCGGGCGTAAAATGGAATGAGGATTATACCGACCCTAAATCCGATGTTGCTTTGTTCAATTTGCACAAGGCCGAAAAAGGCATGGATGTAACGGTCAGTTACATGCGCAAATTGCCGCGTGAGGCACCAGCTGGCACCAAATGGGTCTACAAAACCGGTGAAACCAATTTGATTGGCGTATTGGTCAGTTCGGCCACGAAAAAGACGCTTTCCAGCTATTTGTCGGAGAAGGTCTGGGCACCATTTGGTATGGAGCAGGACGCAACCTGGCTTT
>Ga0214919_10004819_pt1 | contig 19444 bp, 29 predicted proteins | sample LL1503_MetaG_FD_177994 | JGI IMG/M metagenome (GOLD analysis project Ga0214919, IMG submission 177994) | Freshwater microbial communities from Lake Lanier, Atlanta, Georgia, United States - LL-1503 | ecosystem: Environmental > Aquatic > Freshwater > Lake | place: USA: Georgia | collected...
CTGGAAAGCTTCTTCGAAGGGCCAACTAATGAAAAAGAAGGACGGGTTCGAGTCCCGTAAACGCATCGGAGCACCTTTGTCAAGTATCCCAAGTGGCGTACCGAGACCTTGCCGGCTTTATATACTAAGGTGAATGGTTCCAATAATATGGGTGGAACTACTCTCAAATTTAATAAGTAAGAATCAAGTGGAAAGCAAGAGCCACAAAGTAAACACTGCCGGGTCAGGAAATGTGTCCGGGACGTATAGGCCGCGCAACCTATACAAACAACAGTGGGGTAAGAGCCCTCATAACATCTCCAGAAATTTATTCCCCGATAGCACAGAGGTAGTTGCGCTTCGCTGTTAACGAAGATGTCGTACGTTCGATCCGTACTCGGGGAGCCACTTTTAGGATGCGAACAGCAAATTTTAAATTCAACTTTTAATTGAAAAATAAGCATCCTGTTTTATTGTTGGGGCATAGCGTAATGGTAGCGCAACGGGCTTTGAACTCGTCAGCCTTGGTTCGATTCCAAGTGTCCCTGCCAACCACACCAAGGAGCATAACATGGTAATACTATTGTTAGTAATTATATTTTGTGCTCTGTATTTTATTATGAGAAAACTTTAAAGGAAAATGATATGAAACGTTCAGCGAAACGATAGTGTCATCTTTGACCCCCGTATGGTCCTGGATGGCACGTAAAAGAAAATATTTACGAATCCATCCACAGCAAACTTTGCTGGCGAAGTCCGGCCTCTTAAGCCGAGAGAGCCCAGTTCGATTCTGGGGCTGTGGACCATATGGGGGTAAAACTTTAAGGTGAAGTACCGGACTTTTAATCCGGCTAACTCGGATCGTTACCGAGTACCCCTACCATATAAGAACACATTCACGGTTGGGATACCAGCAACTGGACGCAGGGGCTATCCTAAAGAGCAGGCATGCTTACCGAAAGCTGGAAACGAGTGTGTTCCTATATGGTAGTTTTCTTTGGTGTGACCATAGTGTAAAGGTTTAGCACCTCACTCTGTGAAAGTGATAGAATGGGATCGTTCCCCATTGGTCACCCCAAAGAAAATTATAGATTAGTTCCTCTTGTAGTTAAATGGTATAACAATCGGCTGATAACCGGTCATTACAAGTTCGATTCTTGTCGAGAGGACCAAATTAAAGCGCCCGTAGTATAATGGATAATACTCTAGGCTACGAACTTAGTAATGGTGGTTCGATTCCATCCGGGCGCACCAACACAGCAGTAAATACATCATGCAATATACTGTATTTGATCATAATATCTATATTAAAGAATTTGATGATCTTGGAAAATTTGAACACTATAGAAACTTTTTTATCACACAGTTGTCCAACTGTAATTATAGTGAACAAAGAGGAGACAACATATTTCCGATCAGGAGTATAAATGATCTTCAAACAATCATAGGACATGGCTTTTTAAAAAAAGAAATTAACCATGCAATTATTGAAGCAGGTGCTTTTATATATAAAAATGTAAAAGTTAAAAATTTTCTATTAACCCAAACATGGTATAACATTAATTATAAAAATTCTTCTGGAGTGTCACATATGCATAGTAATATGGATAATCCAATTAAGAAATTAATTTGTATACTATATCTCGAGGCTCCTGAAAATTCAGGTAAACTTGCTATTATTAATGATAACAGAGCAGGGCTAAGTTGTACTGATTTTGATCAAAATAAAGTTCATTATATTACAGTTAGACCAAATATGTTTATATGTCATTCTAATCATGTAAACCATGCAATTTCTAAACATCTATCAGATGATAGGAGATTATCTATTGTGTTTGATTACATATTAGAAGAAGAATAACGGAAGATTGGCAGAGTCCGGTTTATTGCAGCAGTCTTGAAAACTGCCGGCTCGAAAGGGTCCGTGAGTTCGAATCTCACATCTTCCACCACTAAATAAGTACATGCGAATACATGAACTGCTAGTTGAAACCGCTGAAGACGATCGTGCTATTATGAGCCTTGCTGATACTATCTACGACTATCTACAGCAATATGCCGATACAGATTTAGACTACGATGAAACAGGCGTAATACACATTGGACGTATTGGAGATCTGTTTGATACTCCAATTCCTGCTATGGACAGAATACGTTTGGCAATATCATCAGATGAAGCCATTGTAGATCTAGCACGTAGATTACATGGTAAGGCAACACCGGCAGACTCACACTTAGGTGAGTGGGATCCTATGGAAAAGGCAATATCTTTGAATGCTGATTATTTGTCCTCTAATCGTATGCGTAATATTATTGCACATGAACTAAGACACGCCATGGACGATATAAAATCGTTAAACAGGGCTAATCAAAGTACACGTTATCGTACAGCAAGAGATCCGGCAGATCGAGCAGATCCAGATACAGCCTATAGGGCAGAACCAGCAGAAATTAATGCTCGATTTGTTGAAGCATTACATGCTGTTACACCAGTAATACCCAAGTTGGCTCATTTAGATCCAGCAGCATTTAGAACAAAAATGACAGCATATCTAAATAGAGCATTTGAAATTAAACATATAGCAGACTTATATCCAGAGAAAACGGATAGTCCTCACTACAAGAGGTTGCTACAACGAGCATGGGACTTTATCAACAAAGAACTGGCTCACGTAAAATCAGTTGACACGGCGGCAGAATAAGTATATAATATACTTACGACCGTGAGTGGAATATGGCAGACCTCCAAAAGCAACAATTGTATGTTGTGAGGGAATGGGCGAGGAATATAATTCACAGCCTTTGTAGGTTCGAAACCTACCGGTCGTACCAGTTAATGAATTAAGGAACGGTCCTATAATGGTATTAGAGCAGATTGCTAATCTGTCGCTCGGCGTAATCCGGGTTCTGAGTTCGAGTCTCAGTCGTTCCGCCAAATATGTATCTCTAGTGTAATGGCAGCATCGCGGTCTCCAAAACCGTCAGTCAAGGTTCGAGTCCTTGGAGGTACGCCAAGTTAGTGTGTCGGTGGCGGAGAGGCCCAACGCAACAGTCTGCAAAACTGTAAAACCGTCGGTTCAAATCCGACCCGGCACTCCAAACAAAGATAGTAAATAGTATTATGCGGGCATGGTGCTAGTGGTAACACATAACTTTGCCAAAGTTAAATTACGAGTTCGATTCTCGTTGCCCGCTCCAAATAGGCCGGACCTGTATCCATATTCCGGCTCCGCTGACGCGAAAACAGGATGGGCTGCGCTCACGGGGTTTGATTGTTTCCCGACACAACAATAACAATCACTTACAACACGGCCACCGTCTCTGCAACATAGTTGTACACGGTGGTTCTTCTTTTTTAGGATAGCAACAGCAAACATTAAAAATCTTTTCTTGAAAAAAAGCCAAAAAATGCTATCCTGTTTTATTATGCCATAGTAGCTCCAATGGTAGAGCAGCGGACTGAAAATTCGTGTGTTGCTGGTTCGAGTCCAGCCTATGGCACCAATCATGGAAGATAGAAGTGCCGGGCACTAAGCAACTTGGAAAGTTGTTCCACTCTGCGAAGGGTGACAGTTCGACTCTGTTATCTTCCTCCAATTACGGTACTATAGGACAATGGTAGTCTTCCTCCTTCATACGGAGAGTGTTAGTGGTTCGAGTCCACTTAGTACCACCAAGTTTCGAGATAGACGTAGAGATCGAGTCCCCTGTACGCTAGTGCCCTATTTCTTGAGCATGACACACCAGTAGCAGTATCGGGTCAAGCAAAACTCTCTCATACGAGACAAACCAATGAGTCCTTGAGAAAGATAGTTGGAGGCTCGAAAACCTATATGCTCTTGTGGCGCAATTTGGTAGACGCAACAGTTTGAGAGATTGTAAAGTGAAGGTTCGACTCCTTTCAAGAGCACCAAATTTTTATGCCTTCGTACGCTAATTGGTAGTGCGGATAGACTTAAAATCTGTTGGTTGGCGGTTCGAATCTGCCCAGGGGTACCAAATATAGTTCTTTAGTTTAATGGCAGAACCGCGTTTTGACTTGACGCTGATGAAAGTTCGATTCTTTCAAGAACTACCAACTCTCTATAGTACAATGGATAGTACCACTCACTCCTAACGAGTAGATAGGGGTTCGATTCCCTTTGGAGAGACCAAATAAATAACAGCATGAAACATGCTGCAATAAAATTATCTTCAGACTTTAACATTACGTGGGATGTCAACAATGTATTAAATTCATTTATAGATATACCAGTAGAAGATTACATTCTCGATGAAGATGGATGGACTACTGACTTGAGTAGAAGGCCACATTGGCAGATGCTTGAACAATTAGTTTCTATAAGTAGATTTTTTTACGAGACGTTTCCGGCAGAGTGCCAAATGATCGCAGAACAATTAAAAAATCTGCAAACGTCCCTAATCGATCAACAACATGATCCGTTAGTACAAAATTTCTTAAATCATGAGATAACTCCTAATCGAGTACATCTTTTAAAACTGCGCCCAGGAGATTTTGTCAGGCCGCATAGAGATGAGAGAACCTTTACAGTAAACATAGGATTAAAAAATTCAAATACTGCTGATACATATATAAGTAACAGCATAGAAACAACAGAAGATGAATTTTGGAAACAACCTAACTATAAATTTACCATGCAAGATAAAGATGTGTATTTGTTAAGTGTACAACATCTACATTCTGTAGAATCAATAGTTGCCCAGGATAGTGGGATATACAGATACCTTATAAGTTACTCTATTTAAAAATGCCCCGTTACGCTAATTGGTAGTGCGGATAGATTCAAAATCTGTTGGTTGTAGGTTCGAATCCAACACGGGGTACCAGTTTTCGGTCTTTGGTGAAATGGATATCATTTTTGTCTTCGAAACAAAAGTCGTGGGTTCGACTCCTGCAAGACCGGCCACCCTGCTCCTATAGGTAAATGGTATACCAGCACTTTGGTAAAGTGCAATTACAAGTTCGATTCTTGTTAGGAGCACCAAAAAACACTTGACACACACACAGAACGATGTTATACTATATGCATAAGTTAAGCAATTAACATCGTTCTTTAAAAAATTAAAAAATATTTGCGGGTGTGGTGGAATGGTATACACAGCAGACTTAAAATCTGCCGCAGCGATGCATGCCGGTTCGAGTCCGGCCACCCGCACCATATTGAAGTACATTGTGACGAGCACTGTGTAGATTGAGAAGGTTTGATTCTGACTCACTACATCACTCGGTAGTCAGCGGCCGCAACAGTGTGCTTCAATATGGTGAATTTTCTGGCGTTCGTATAATGGATAATACAGGGGATTTCTACTCCCTAAATAGCAGTTCGATTCTGTTACGCCGGACCAAAGATTTTATTGCGAGCGAGACTTGGAAGTCAGAGAGGTCTTATACACCTTTTAGCGCCAGATTAGCGTTCTTGAGAGGGTTCGATTCCCTCCGCTCGTACCGAAAGAATTGTGGGACCTTAGCTCATGTTGGTTAGAGCAGCGGACTCATAATCCGTTGGTGCTGTGTTCGACTCACAGAGGTCCCACCATAGTAGTTGACAGTCTGTATAATAGATTGTATAGTAAGTATTTGCCCCGGTGGTGTAATGGTAGCCACGCTGGTCTTAGAAGCCAGTGCCTAGTGCGTGTCGGTTCGAGTCCGACCTGGGGCACCAAAGTTTTTTAATAAAAGGAAAGTATGAAAACTAACGCAGCATTTCGTTTAAGTAAACAGGCTAAACGTTTCCTGGCCTTGATGCCTTTTAAAGATCAAGATCAACGAGACGGATTTCGCCACATGATGATCGAATCACAAGTAATGGGTAATACCATTATTAAGAGTTCTAAAGAACGTAATAACACCAAAGGTGAATAATGAAAACTCCAGATTTTGTTAATTCTGTAGACACAGATAAATGTGTAGCCAATATCGGTAATAGATTTAATTTAGTTTTAGTTGCTGCTATTAGAGCACGTGAATTAAAACACGGTCGTGGTAACAGAAAAATGGTTACTTCGCCAAATAATAATATTGTTAGTGCTCTACAAGAAATCGAAGCAGGACATATTGGTATAGAATACTTAAAGAAGGTTCGTTAAAATGAGCAAGGGTTCAAGACAACGTCCTACTGATCCAAACAAGTTTAGAGCAAACTATGATGCTATCTTCCGTAAGCCCGATCCTAGAGTAGTTGAGGATGCTCGAGCAGAAGATGAAGCATTTAAGTTAATTGAACAAAGACAATCACAAGTTCGAGACAGTGAACAAGGTGGTTAATAAATAGAGATAGGCCCTACTAGTACAATGGCAGTACACTGGTTTTGTAATCCTGTGATGGCAGTTCGATTCTGTCGTGGGGCACCAAGAGACAGCGGATAAGTTACATTATCCAGTATGAGTCGCTAAGGTAGGTACCTAATCCTTAGGGCAGGTAATAGTATTAAAATGCGATGTAACAGGAAGTAGTGATCTACTCGCCGGGACGGGCCTCAAAACGAATCCCACCAATTTATGCGGGATTAGTTTAATGGTAAAACAGCAGATTTCCAATCTTCGGTCAAGAGTTCGATTCTCTTATCCCGCTCCAAGTTTGTTTAAAATGTTTAGTGCTCGCGCCCTAAGTCTTTGAGTAAACTCATCTTCAGACAGGGTGCCTTTAGCAAGGTTACATTTTCTACAAGTTACTTGAAGATTAATGTATGATGTTTCACCGCCACGTGATTCTGGAATGACATGATCCATGTGTATTTCACCATCGCGGAGATCATCGTCACAATAAACACAATAGAAGCCATCGCGTTCAATAACTCTACGGCGTAGGTTTAATGGTATGCGTTCTTTTTTTTGTAGCATCAAAAATATTTAGTAAATAGAGTTTTAATAGATTAAGAGCCTGGTTGCGTAGAGAGGTTATACGTCTCCTTTACACGGAGAGCGATGACAGTTCGAGTCTGTCACCAGGTACCAAACATATATGATTGAATACATAACAACATTTTTTGCCCTGTTCTTCACTGATGTGTTTTATACATATTATCTAAGAGCAATTCAAAATGATAAGGCATTAAAATCAAGCGTATGGGCAGTGGTAGTTTTTTTCATTGCAAGTATTGCAGTGATCAACTATACTAGTGATCATATGCTGCTTATTCCAGCATGTCTTGGCGCATTTTGCGGCACGTTTGTTGGAATGAAAATTAGAAAGAAAGCAGAATAATTCGGAGTGTGGCGCAGTCTGGTAGCGCACCTGGTTTGGGACCAGGGGGTCCAAGGTTCGAATCCTTGTACTCCGACCAATTTTATAAAGAGGAAAAAATGAAAGCAAGTCACATTTTAGTAAATTCAGTAGAACAAGCACATTCTATTTTAGCAGAAGCCAATACTTCAAATTTTGGCCAATTGGCACAGAAATATAGTTCATGCCCTAGTAAAGCCAACGGCGGAGATCTTGGGGATTTTGGACCAGGTATGATGGTCAAACCATTTGAAGATGCTACAGTAGCATTAGGAATTGGACAAATTAGTCTACCTGTGCAAACTCAGTTTGGTTATCATTTGATTCACCGAACTGGTTAATAAGAATTCGCCATGGCACACGGCGTATAATAGGATAAATAGTGGGCACAAGGATAGTATGAAAGATAACTATCAACAACTCGTTTAGAGTCATTTGGGTGAGAAGCCCATCCTTATATCGCGGTGTATGGAAGTGGTCATCCGCTTGGTCTCATAAGCCAAGAATCGCAGGTTCGAATCCTGCCTCCGCAACCAATTTTAGGATACTAACAGCATATTTTTACACCATAAACTAGAGGTCGTTGGTTCGAGTCCAACCGTTAGTGGAGCATAGCAATGCTAACGTAGATCAGTCGGTAGATCACAAGTCGTAAAAAATGTATCCTGTCTCTGCATCCAATTTTAGGATACTAACAGCAATAACCTTTGGTTAATTCGCTTCATGCGATATTTGGTTCAATTCCAAAAATAATAGTATCCTGTTTATCCAAATTGTCTTGACAAGACCCGAGTTTTGTTATACAATATATACATGTTAAGAAATTAACAGTGAGTTTTAGGATAGGTTCAGCAATAACCATTACATGGAACTGATGGGCAGAGATAACTTCACAGCCTATCAAAACTGTTGGCTACATCAGTAAAAAGTGGCACAACTATCCTGTTGAATAATAGAATGTTAACAGCAATCTTATATTTCAAGCATATCGAAAATAAAATACATTCTGAAAGGTAAATTAAAATGAACGCATTTGTAACTGCAATCGCTAACCAAGAAGCCCGTACTGCCAATGGCATGAAGGCTCGTGAATCAACCGCTAACAAGTGTGTTGATCTGTTCTACAACATCGGTGCAAGCCGTGGTAAGAACATTGTACCCGCATTCACTGCGGCCTATGTTGAAAACTTCGACATGGCTCTACGTATCGCACAATGGGCACGTGATGTCCGTGGTGGAGCGGGCGAACGGGAATTGTTCCGTTCAATTCTAGTACATCTAGAAAAGACTGACCCAGACGCCGCACTGGCTTTGCTACGTAAGGTACCCGAAGTAGGTCGTTGGGATGACATCTTTGTCTTTCAAACTCCTGCGTTGAAGAATGCTGCTTACACCATGTTGGGCGATGCTCTACGTGCTCGTAACGGCCTTGCTGCCAAGTGGACTCCACGTAAGGGCAAGATCGCAGCAGAAGTTCGTGAGTTTTTCGGAATGAGCCCAAAGTTCTACCGTAAGAGTCTTGTGGCCTTGACCCGGGTTGTTGAATCACAAATGTGTGCTAACGACTGGGACAACATCAACTTCAACCACGTACCTAGCGTGGCTGCTCGTAACTACAAGAAGGCTTTTGGACGTCACACTCCTAAGTTTGCTGAGTACGTGGCTGCACTGGTCAAGGGTGAAGCAGGTGTCAAGGTTAATGCTAACGCTATTTTCCCACACGATGTTTTGAAGGGGCTGGTTAACACATATGGTCGTAAGACTCTATCTAAGACAGACTTGGATCACATCACTGCACAATGGAACGCTTTGCCAAACTATGTTGGAGATGCTAGCATCCTTCCAATCGTAGACGTAAGCGGCTCTATGAGTTGTGCGGCAGGTGGTAAGGGCGATGTTACTTGTATGGATATTTCTATCAGCCTTGGCTTGTACTTGGCTGATAAGAACAAGGGCGTGTTCAAGGACACTTTCTTGACATTCAGTGACAAGCCTGATTTGATGACTCTTCGGGGCGATATCGTCCAAAAGATAGATCAAATGAGCAACAGCGACTGGGGTATGAGCACAAATCTACATGCAGCATTTGAAAAGATTCTGGATGTAGCAGTTAAGGGCAAGGCGCCACAAGAAGACATGCCAGCAATGGTCTTGATCTTGAGCGACATGCAATTTAACCAATGTGTTAAGCATGACGACAGTGCGATGGAAATGATCGAACGTAAGTTCGAAGCAGCCGGATACACTTGTCCAAAGGTTGTTTTCTGGAACCTAAACAGTTCTAGCAACGTACCAGTTGCATCAGATAAGAGCGGTGCTGCTCTCGTAAGTGGATTCAGTCCAGCAATCATGGCTAGCCTGCTAGGCGCGGATGTTGAACAATTCACTCCAGAAGGCATCATGCGTAGTACTGTAATGGTTCCACGCTACGATCTGTAATGTTGTAAAAATACAACATCCAACCCTGTTAACTCCGGTTGACAGGGTTTTTTTTTGAGTGTATAATTATGGCATGTATAAAGTATTAACAAAAGAAGAATTTCCGCTTGCTATTTGTGTGTCATTAGACAGCGCAATGGCAGCGGCAAAAGCCTATGGACAGTTTGTAATTATTCGCGGTCCTGATGGAATGGAGTTTGTCGGCATGTTTGGTGTTGACAGCGTTATGAACGGCAAGACTCCAGACGGGGTAGCATACACTTGGAACAAGGCAAGCCGTATTGGTAAAGTTAAAAAGGAGCGCATATAATGGCAGCAGTATTTTTAGTTAGTGACACACATTTTGGACACAAAGGTGTATGTCACTTCACACGTAACGATAAAGTTACAAAATTGCGTCCATGGGATACTCCCGAAGAAATGGACGAGGACATGATTAAAGCATGGAACGAACGTGTTGGTCCTAAGGACAAAGTCTACCATTTAGGTGACGTGGTTATTAACCGTAAGGCGTTACCCACTATGGCTAGATTAAATGGTGACAAGGTTTTAATCCGAGGCAACCATGATATCTTTCCAGATGACGAATACCGTAAGTACTTTCGTGAATTACGTGCCTACCACGTGGTTGAAGGAATGATCTTTAGTCATATTCCATTACATCCGGAATCGTTAGGTCGCTTTGGTGTTAACGTGCATGGACACTTACATGCTAACCGAGTAATGAAGGCTGGACCTGCATCTGGGGAGTTTGCTACACAAGTCGTTGATCCTCGTTATCACTGTGTATGCGTGGAACAAACTGACTTTGCTCCTATCTTATTTGAGGATGTAAAGAAACGCATTATTGAAGAAGGTGGAGAAGTTGGATTTAGGAGCGGTAATGGACCAACAATGTAAATTGTATATGCTAGTAGGAGTGCCATGTTCGGGAAAAAGTTCATGGCATTGCGATCAAGAATGGTTGCAACATGCTGCCTACATCTCTACAGATCGCTACGTTGAAGAATTTGCTAAGAATATGGGCAAGACCTACAGTGCAGTCTTTAATGAAGTTATGCCCGAATGCGTGGAGAATATGGTGGGGGATGTTGTCCATGCTCGTGAAGCAGGTCGAGATATCGTTTGGGATCAAACCAGTACCACGGTTAAAAGCCGCGCGAAGAAGTTTCGCATGTTACCCGACTACTACACAATTGCTGTGGTATTCCGTACTCCTCCTCGTGATGAATTGGATGTGCGACTGAGCGGACGCCCGGGCAAGCACATCCCCAAAACGGTCGTTGACAGCATGATTGCAGGATGGGAAGAACCAACTTTGGAAGAAGGTTTCAAGGAAATTTGGTATGTTTAAGTTTTACATTTTAATCGTATTGCCAAACCAATTTTAGGAATGTTACTATTAGTAACAGCAAAATGCATACGATTATTAGGGAACGAAACAAAACTTCCAATTTTCCACTTGTATATAGAGTCAATTGACATGCCTTCTCTTGTAGCAGGTTCTAATTGCGGCATGATGTGGTCTAATCTATCATCCCAATTTTCAGGATCTAAATATTCTAATCTTGGATCAGAATAATCACTGCATTGATAATTCCAACCTTGTAACCAGGGTTGTCTAACAAACGTAGTTGCTTCCCCATTCCAAACTTGGTTTAAAAAAAACAAATAAGAATGACATTTTGGTTCCATATATAATGGAATAAGAAAACTAGTAGAGTCTAATGTGTGTGTTTGGTCTTTACCTGTATCTGCATGTATACCATAATTTTCATTTGTTTCAAGATAATTTCCATCATTCCAATTTTTATCAATAAACTCATACCCTAATGATTCTAAAAAATCGTAAAGTTCCGGAACATCCTCATATTGCGGAACCATTCCTTTAAGATCATGAATACGTTTATTAAATATATCTCTTGGATTTTGATCTTTATAAAAATCTAATAATTTTTTAATTAAAGATTCAGGGATAGTTTGTTGTGGCCAAATAGTTATTTTATTCATAGTAAAATATTTAACCAATGCGTGTATTGACCTATTAATAAATGTATGTTATTATGAAGTATGAGTTATACTGACAAATTATTAATTAAAGATGTAAAAATGCTAAATGGAGAAATGTCTGCGTTTGCTAATTCATTTATTCCTGCAGGAACACTATTAGGAATTCATGGCGGCGATGTTGTTGAATTTTCCATAGTAAATAATAGTATAGTTCATAAAACAATCGAGCATAAAGAAATAGTTCAAATATGTGTAAATGGTAATACGTTATTAGGGCTGGTATCACCTAAAAATGAAGTATGGTCTGGAATAGATTTCATTAATCACAGTTGCAATCCTAATGTAGCAGCACGTGATCGTATCATAATTTATGCATTAAGAGATATTGAAAAAGATCAAGAATTAACAATGGATTATCGTGATTGGGATTTTATTCCAGAAGGGATAACTTGTTGGTGTGAAAACAAAAAATGTTTGATCTAAAAACGAGCAATTAAATACTTGACACTATTAAAGTAATAGTTTATACTGTTATATTATTGATAACTACTTAACCGCTAACGAAAAGGAGGTCTAAATGACTACTATTGCGCTAGACAGGGAACAGGTCAATGCGCCGCCGGCTGCTAAGATCCTTAACATTATGTTGATGATTATTGCACTTACTGGTAGTGTACTATTGCTAAATTGGGCAATAGATGACAAATTTTCCCGATTAGAAGTAACCCCAACATCACAGGTTACTGCTGAAATGCGAGAACGACAATTAGGTTGTCTTGCTAAAAATATATATCACGAAGCCGGCGGAGAACCCTTTGAAGGTAAAATCGCTGTAGCACAGGTCACAATGAATCGTGTAGAGAGCAGCCAATTTCCCGGCGATGTCTGCAAGGTCATTTACCAAAAGAACATATTCTACGAAAAGGTAGTATGCCAATTCTCATGGGTATGTGATAGAGAAGTAGCGTTTAGGCCCAAAAATCGTGCTAACTACGATGAAAGCATGATCGCTGCTCAAAAGGTTCTGCTAGAAGACTACCGTCTACCTAGTTTGAAGAATGCCCTATTCTACCATGCGGATTATATTAATCCCGGATGGAAGAAAGAGAAAGTGGCTAAAATTGGACATCACATTTTTTACAAGTAAGGAAGCAAAATGGAACTCTTAGATCGCATCAGTCATATTCCCGGAAATGTTTACAAATGGTTGCAAGACCATATCGGGCATATCAGCGCACATACCCTGGGCTGGGTCACCATCATACTGTTGCACTTTGCCAGTATTCCTACACTGTTGGCTGTGCTTATGGCTCAGAGTGATAAACTTCCACCCGTAGATCTTATGGTATTTGTTTGGTCTGCTCTTATTACTTTATTTTTTAAAAGCCTAATTGAACGTAATTTCTTATATTTGGCAACTATTTGCTTAGGGTTTGCTGCCCAAACATTGTTAATGGGCCTAATCCTTTTTAAGTAATAAATACTTGATGCGAATATTAGAATTACTTACTGAAAAAACAATAGCAGCACCAACTGCTAGTCAGTGCTCAGTCGGACAAGCACGTTTGAGCAATGTACGTTATTCACAATGTGTAAGTCATGGCTTATTAAAACATGATAGTGATCATACAGCAGGTACAGGTAAGCAAGGAAAAGCCGGCTCCGGTGTTAAACTTAAAGGACGTAAATCTAAAAGCACAATACATGGTGGTCCTGTCAAAGACTACGATGGAAAATAAGAGGCCACAAAATGTTAGTTGATCATGCAGATATTAAAAAAGCAGTAATAAGAAGTCAACATTGCCAACGTAATTTTGATTTAGAAAAATTAATGCCAGAAGAAGATATTAATTTATTAATACATGCTGCCACAAATTGTCCAAGCAAACAAAATATATCTTTTTACAATCTGCATGTCATAACTAATCGAGATATCATTGATAAAATTCATGAGTTATCCATAGGTGCATCAGCATTTGAATTAGAATCTAAAGAAGAAGTAGTTACTACAAATAGTCAAATAAAAGCCAATGTGCTATTTGTTTACGAAAGAAAAACGCTCAATGACATGAGCGAGAAACACATAAACAAATGGAAATGGTTTGAAGATTCTAATTCTACAGTTTTTGAAAGAGATGTCAATACATCAATCGGTATATCGGCAGGATATGTCAATGTTATTGCCAGCATGTTAGATTATGCTACGGGTTGCTGTCAATGTTTTCAGGTAGAAGAAATTCGAGAGTTATTAAATCTTAAAAGAACTCCAGAGTTAATTATGGGAATAGGTTATAATAACGATTCTAAAAATCGTAGATTACATGCAACTGATCCTGCATTAATGTTCTATACAAATAAAAAAGAAGATATTGTTGTTAATCGTCTGGATTAAAAGTAGCCACTGCTTCTTCTAATAATTCTTTATGTGTAAGATTCAGATACCTATCATCTAATTCATAAAATTTTTCAGCGCCAGATTCTGAATCTTCTATACCCAACATTTCCATAAGTTCAATATAGGTAATGTCCTCATCACGTAGTTGACTAACCCATATGCATGTTAAAAACATGCACATAAAAACTACTCGATCATCTTCAACTCCGTATTCATCGCACCACTCTTCTGTTATTTCAAGATAGTGTGCAATGTCCTCAAGACGATCTTGCAATTGAGCAATCCATTCTTTAGTATTTTCTCTTGACCAGTATTTCATATTCTAAAACTTTCTCCACATCCGCATTTATCACGTTCATTTGGATTTTTAAATTCAAATCCTTCGTTAAGTCCATTACGGACATAGTCTACTTCTAATCCTGTAATATATACACTACTTTTAGGATCTACAAATAATTGGCACCCTAAACATTCTATACATTGATCGCTATCCTGAGGAGTATCAACATATTCTAACACATATGCCAATCCACTACATCCTGTAGTTTTAACACCTATACGGATACCCAAACCTTTGCCTCGGCGATCGATAACTTGCTGTATTTTTTTAGCCGCACGTTCAGTGACTGATATCATGCTTTTCTCTGTAGTCCTTTACCGCCGCTTTGATTGCATCTTCCGCAAGTATTGAACAATGAATTTTAACTGGGGGGAGGGCAAGTTCATTAGCAATCTCGCTATTTTTAATCTGTTCCGCTTGGTCAAGTGTCCGTCCTTTGACCCATTCAGTAATAAGCGAACTTGACGCAATCGCGCTTCCGCAACCATACGTTTTAAATCTTGCATCTTGTATAACTCCATCTACAACTTTAATTTGTAACTTCATAACATCACCGCAAGCAGGTGCTCCTACAATACCTGTACCAACAGTATCGTCAATTTCAAATTTACCTACATTACGTGGATTTTCATAATGGTCTATTACTCGGTCGCTGTATGCCATATATTTTCCTTTTTGTTGTATTACTAAGGTATTTATAGTATAATAAATTGTGGCATATAAATATATATGCTATCAAAGGAAATTTATGGCTGGTAGATATGATTTTGATTGGTCATCATTGGATCGTCTTGGCGTCGCTGGTTTTATTTGGATGTTGTCTCCTAAAATAGTAAATCAACGTCTAACTGTTGATCAATTCCACAGTATAATATATCGACATTTAAAAAAATATCTACCATTACGCATATCCAAATCAAGATATGATAAGGCAGGTTCTAATACAATTATGATCGGGGGATGTTATTATAGTGAATGGGATCGCTATAATAAAACATGTATAGAAATTTTATTATTATATAATCCCAAAGACACATATTTAAAACTTAATACTCGTAAATTTTATAGAATGTGTTTAGTAATTGCGGATACCATATTGCATGAAATTATACATATGAGACAATTCCGTAGACGTGAATTTAAAGATCTTCCAGATTATCCAAGTACAGCACGTAGAGCATCTAAACGAGAGGAACAACGTTATTTGGGCAATAGTGATGAAATTGATGCATATAGTTTTAATATTGCTTGCGATCTATTAGATAGATATAAAAATGTAAAAGATGTGGTTAAACATTTAAATATTGATCAAAAAACTAAAAAAGTAAGATACGACGAATGGTTCATGTATCTTAAAGCATTTGATCATGATCACAATCATATAATTATTAAAAAAGTAAAAAAGAAAGTTCTACAGTATCTACCAAATGCCGCAATTGGTAAACCTTATCGAAATAGAGATTGGATATGCTATTGACATAGTCCAATGTTCATGCTATAATATAACATGACTACGACGATGCCAGGCACTATAGGAGGTGCCCAAATAATTTTTGATAGGCCAAAATCCGACAGGATCGGAATCATAGGTCTAGGCTATGTGGGTATGGCAATCAAAATGACGCTCGATTTCGGGTGGGGCAATAATGTTTGTATAGATCCATATAATGGACACAATGGAACCTATGAAGAACTAGCAGAGTGTTCGGGTGTATTTGTATGTGTTCCTACACCCCAAACTGAAATAGGCGAGTGTGATTCTAGTATATTAGAAGATGTATTAACGAAATTATCCGATATCAATTATCAAGGTGTTATCATTAGTAAGTGTACTGCAACACCTGATATATATCAAAGACTTAATGCACAATACCCCAATCTAGTTCATTGTCCTGAGTTTTTAACAGCCTCTCATGCTGCTCAAGATTATGCAAATGCTACATGGACTATCATTGGTGGTGAAGTTAGGGCATGGCGACACGAAGCAGAAAGAGTTATCAAACTTACTCAATCAAATCTTAAAACTGTTAAATTTTGTAATATAGGTGAAGCAGCATTGGCCAAATATGCTGTCAATAGTTTTTTAGCAACCAAGGTTGTGTTTATGAACGAACTATATCAAATAGCAAATAAGGCGGGATTAAATTATGATATAGTTTCTAATCTAGCAAAACAAGATGATCGAATAGGATATTCTCATATGAACGTCCCGGGCACGGATGGTGTATTAGGATTTGGTGGAAAATGCTTTCCAAAAGATACAGGTACCTTATTAAAGTACGCAGAAGGTCTCGGAATTACTCCAATGGTATTGGATGCAGCAGTAAAGAAAAATACTCTGCTTAGGTTGACAGAACCTAAATAATAGTATATTATATACTATAGGAAAATAACAATGAGTGAAAAGAATTTAAGTCAAGCACTTCGAGATCGTATGCGTCTCGACGGTAAAAGATTTTGGGCTGGTGATAACATCAGTGATTACATTTCAGAATCAGCCAAAGAACACTTAATCGACGAAGCAACAGAAGCATTCGAGACAGTATTAGATACATTGCTAATTGATCGTGAGAATGATCCCAACAGCAAAGGCACAGCAAGGCGTCTTGCTAAGATGTACTTTAATGAAATTATGGAAGGTAGATATGCTCCTTCCCCGGATGCAACTGCATTTCCAAATGATAGTGATGATCGCTATGACGGCATGTTAGTAGTTCGTAGCGAACTTAAATCAATGTGTAGTCATCATCATCAACCTGTTAGCGGCGTTGCTTATATCGGAATATTGGCCGCGGAGAAGTTAATAGGATTAAGTAAGTATACACGCATCGCACAATGGTGTGCTAGACGCGGTACTCTCCAAGAAGAACTTTGTAACGACATTGCTCGTGAGATCATGAAAGCAACTGACAGCGAAAATGTAGCAGTCTATATACAAGCCACTCATGGTTGTTGTGAGAACCGCGGTATAATGGCACATAGTAGTCTCACGCAAACTACTGTATTGCGCGGAGCATTTAAAGATGATCCAGGTACAAAAAAAGAGTTTTTCGATAATATCAAATTACAGCAAGAATTTGCTCCTAGATAACACCTAATAACATAAAAGGAAAAAAATGAAAAAAGGTAAATTAAATATTCCAAGTCGCCCTTCCGCAGCGACTAACATGCAACGAGCAATGGCAAGCCAACCTGCTCCAATGCAAGGAGGACAACGTCCAAGCATTATGGTTGCAGTTCCAGCAATGGAAATGGTCAATGCAGAATTTGCACAGCATCTTGCTATGGCATGTGCAAATATGGTTGCCAATGGTATTAAGATTAATTGTGCATTTAACATTGGATCTGTAATTACTATTGCTCGTCGTAATTTAGTTGATATTTTTATGAAATCAGACTTTGATTATATTTGGTGGGTTGATAGCGATATGAAATTCCCTATTGATGCTCCATTAAGATTGCTAAGTCGCAACAAACCAATTGTTGGTGCTAACTATCGTCGTCGTCGTTTCCCTAATCCTAACTTTACAGGTATGATTGGAAATGCAGGTACATTCCAAGAGTTTCAAACAACTGATCAAAGTCCTGCAATGGAATTGATTGATGTATTGCCACATGGTATGGTATTGTGTAAACGTGAAGTCTACGAAAAGATTCCACAGCCACATTACTTGCAAGAATATATTCCCGAACTTAATCTTGAGATTGGTGAAGATATTTTCTTCTGCCAGCAAGCACAAAAGGCAGGCTATCAACTTTGGTGTGACCAAGAGTTAAGTAGAGAAATAGCACATATTGGGATTTTCCACTTTAACTATAATTTGAGTGTGCCAAAATAAAAGAAAGGATTCCTATGTTTGAATCTATTGAAATACGCAAAGTTAAAAACGGTGTTATCGTTACTTTGCGTAGCGACGACGACGAAGATCAAGAATATGTATATGATACCGATCGTAAGGCTATCAAATTTGTAAAAGATCTTCTCGATGTCAAAACTAAAGAGCAAGCCCCGGCTTGATAAATTATGACAGTTAAGAAAAAATATGCGGTAGGTGATACCGTTTGGATCTACGGGGTTACCAGAGATAATATTAAATCCACTGAAGGTAAAGTACTCAAAATGTTTACCATTGAGGGATTTAATAACGAGCCCCACTATGTTATCGGTGTTCCTACAGAAATAGAAACGTTGCTTGAGATTCGAACATGGCATACTATTAGTCAAACTCGAGAGGGACACGTTGGTGGCATTAGAGACGCATTTAGTAATCCAGATGCAGCACATAAAATGCTGTCAAGAACTGGTATGGCAGTTATTTCCGTAGATGAAGAATTAAACGAAGAGAGTGATAGATTTGAGGAACATATGGCCGAAGAGGATGATATTGATCCAAACCTAATCCATGCTGCCCTTGAGCAATCGCAAAAAGATGGTGAGCACGGCCCGTTGGTAACAAAGACTAATAAACCTCGTCGTCCTTACTATAAGAAAAAGAAGGCATGACCGTTGATCCGTGGCAGCATATGCTATATCAAATTGAACCAGCATACGACAAATATAAACGTATTATGGAAGAAGGTCCAAGGTTTAAGGTTGAACTTAGTCTCCTTAGCAATCACAAATGTCAGATACTTATTCGTGAGATAGAAGGTTTTACAGCGTTTGGAGAGTTGGATGAAAAATGTGAGTGGGCCGCTGATCAATTAAAATCATGGCCTAATTGCCATAGAGTTGCTTGGGATAGATGGCAATTTAAGCATCGTAAAGATGCTGCTAAATTTAGAACATTGTTTACATTAAAATGGGCAAGGTAAGGTGGGAACAATCCTATGAAGGTGATCAACTTGTGGTCAAAGAGATTCACAAGGTAGTTGTTCATCGTTTTAGAATGGGAGATGTTGAAGATCCTGATCTATATGCTGCCGAACCTTTGTTTAAATGGCAAGAAAGTGATCCGGGTAAGTTTGTTATGGAACACGCTATAGATAAGCCCATATGGCATAGACAATTAGATCAATCAACATACGGATATCAAT
>Ga0214919_10004820_pt1 | contig 19440 bp, 20 predicted proteins | sample LL1503_MetaG_FD_177994 | JGI IMG/M metagenome (GOLD analysis project Ga0214919, IMG submission 177994) | Freshwater microbial communities from Lake Lanier, Atlanta, Georgia, United States - LL-1503 | ecosystem: Environmental > Aquatic > Freshwater > Lake | place: USA: Georgia | collected...
TGAATTTATTAGTAATAATAGCATTTTTGAGCGCCTCGATCCTAGCCTTCAAACCAAGATATTGGATATGACGGGGGGGGGGTAGAAATTTCTAAGGCAAAATAATTTTTGTTTTTTACTCATTTATATTTATTTTTACTACTCAATATTGCGATATATTTATAATATAATATTGAGGTTTTATCATTAATATGTGACTTAGGATGGCGAAGCCGTTATATACTTTCTCGAACATCTCATCTACTCCAATGATATTAGATAAAATTTTTACTGGTAAAATAAGAGTGCAGTTACTCACCAAATTGCTACTCAACCCCGCTAGCACCGTGTATTTGCGCGGTTTAGAACGAGACTTAGGCGTAAGTAGTAATACAGTGCGTTTGGAATTAAATAAGTTATCGGACATGCAACTAATACAGGAGCAAACCGTTGATGAAAACACTAAAACAAAACATTATGCTGTAAATACAAAACACCCCATGTTTAAATCCTTACGAGGGGTGATCATGCAATATGTTGGCTTGGATCAAATCATTGAAAATGTATTTGATAAACTTGGTAATGTAGATGAAGTATACTTAACTGGGGATTTGGCTTTAGGAAAAAGCAATCCCTTTGTGGATTTAGTAATAGTGGGTGATGTTGATAAGAGTTATTTATATCAATTAATTGAAAAGGCAGAAACCTTAATTGATAAAAAAATACGCGTTGCTTTATACCAACCCATGGAGTTTACTGAGAAAATGTTGAAGGATGTGGGTGTATTTATGAAGTTAATGGGGTAGATTTTGGGATTAGTGTGGTCCACACTAATATTGGGTATTTGCAGATAGTCGTAAATAATTAATAAGCTGAAAATCAATCACTTTATATGTTTAATTTTTTGTTTATGCGTTATTGAAAAAGGTTGAAAAATAGTTTAAATGTGCGCAATTTTGTGCGTTATTTTAAAGAAAAAACATAAAAATAACAATATGAAAAATGTATTATTAATTGGAGGAGCTGGTTATGTTGGAACTATTATAACTTCTCATTTTTTAAAATGTGGGTATAAGGTAACAGTACTTGACAATTTCATCTATTCAAATCAATTCTCAATTGAATCCTTTATTGGTGATCCAAATTATAAGTTTGTAAAAGGTGATTTTAGTAAAACAAAAGACCTTGAAAAAATAGTTGATGGAATAACTGATGTAGTTATTTTAGGTGGATTAGTTGGAGATCCAATCACAAAAACTTATCCAAATGAATCTGAAATTATAAATTCTTTGGGAGTAAAAGCTTGTATAGATTTTTTTGATGATAAGCCAATTGAAAAATTAATTTTTATATCAACCTGTTCAAATTATGGATTAATAAAGGAAAATGAATTAGCTGATGAAAATTTTGAATTGAATCCACTTTCTTTATATGCAAAAGCGAAAGTATCTGGGGAATTACATTTGTTATCTAAGAAAGGGAAAACTGCATATACTGGAGTTGTTCTTAGATTTGCAACCGCATTTGGATTATCACCAAGAATGAGATTTGATTTAAGTGTAAGTGAATTTGTAAAAGAAGTCTATTTTGGAAATGAACTTTTAGTTTTTGATGAAAATACATGGAGACCATATTGCCATGTAAGAGATTTTGCACGTTTAATTGAAATAGTATTAAAAGCAAAAAAAGAAGACGTAAACTTTGAAATATTCAATGCGGGTGGAGACATCAATAATTTTACAAAAAAAATGATTGTAGACGCCATCATAAAAAATATACCAAATGCAAAAATAAAATATGGTGTTAATGGATCTGATCCAAGAAATTATAAAGTATCATTTAATAAAGTAAAATCAATATTAAATTTTACACCTACTTGGACTGTTGAAGATGGAATTAAAGAATTAATAAATGCATTTGAAATTGGTTTATATAGTGATGCTACCTTAAATAAAAATAAATACGGAAATTATAAAATTGATTATTAATTATGATTCATCAGCAAATAGTATCATTTATTAGGGAAGCATTTAATACTAATGAGTTCATCCCATTACACGAACCAAGGTTTAATGGAGCTGAAAAAAAATATTTATTAGATGCAATTGACTCTACATTTGTGTCATCTGTAGGTGCATATGTGGATAGATTTGAGAAAATGATAGAAGATATTTCAAATACAAAAAAAGCGATTGCAGTCGTAAATGGAACTTCAGCATTACAAGTAGCATTGAGGTTAGCTGGGGTTCAAAATGGTGATGAAGTATTAACACAAGCATTAACATTCATAGCTACCATAAATGCAATTATATATAATGGGGCATCTCCAGTATTTTTAGATGTTGACTTAGATACTATGGGATTATCACCAAATGCTGTTAAAGCGTTTTTAGAAGAATATGGTGAATTAAGAGATGGAGTGTGTTATAATAAAAAAACAAATAAAAAAATAGCAGCTTGTATGCCAATGCATACATTTGGATTTCCTGTTCATTTGGATGAATTAATTACAATTTGTAGTAAGTGGAATATTCCAATTGTTGAAGATGCAGCAGAATCAATTGGAAGTGAATACAAAAATAAACCAACGGGAAGTTTTGGAAAACTAGGCATTTATTCATTCAATGGAAACAAAGTTGTTACCTGTGGTGGTGGAGGAGTAATTATGACTAATGATTTAGAACTTGGAAATAAGGCTAAGCATTTAACAACTACTGCAAAAGTACCGCATCCATATGAGTATGTTCATGATGAAATTGGTTATAATTACCGAATGCCCAATTTGAATGCTGCTTTAGCTTGTGCTCAATTAGAGCAACTTGATTCATTTATACAAAATAAACGAATTCTTGCAAATAATTACAATCATTATTTTAATAATATAGGAGTTAAGTTTAGAACTGAATTGCCAAATACAAAAGCAAATTATTGGTTAATGTGTTTGGAGCTAGAGAACAAGAAAGATAGAGATGACTTTTTAAAAAAAACAAATGAGAATAAGGTCATGACAAGACCAATTTGGCAATTAATTTTCAAATCACAGTTATATTCAAATTTTCAAAAAGATGATCAAAAAAATGCAATGTATTTAGAAGATAGAATTGTAAATATTCCAAGTAGTGTAAGAATATGAAAGAATTAAATATTCTTTTCTTAGGTGGTGCAAAAAGAGTATCCCTTGCTGAAAGATTTATTTCAAGTGGCATGGAAAGAGGTATTACAGTTAATATTTTTTCTTATGAAATTAATGATGATACACCTATTTCATTTATTGGTAAAATTATTTTTGGAAAAAAATGGAGCGATAATCAAATTTTAGAAGATATCGAGAAAGTTATTATTGATGAAAAAATCGGTTTGTTATTACCAAGTGTAGATCCTGCAACAATTGTTGCTTCAAATTTTAAAATTTTCACTAAAACAAAATGTTTTATTCCAGTGCCAAGTTTAGATCTGTGCAATATCTTTTTTAATAAACAGCTTACTTATAACTGGTGTGTTGCCAATAATATCCCAGTTCCGGAGTCAATTATAAATTTTCCAATGATTGCGAAACCAATTAATGGTTCTGCTTCTATGGGAATTGTTAAAATTAATAATCAAGAAGAGTTAGATGAGTTTAAATTACGTAATGATATTACGAAATTTAATATACAAAAATTTATTGATGGTATTGAATACAGTGTTGATATATATGTAAGCTTAAAAAGTCAAAAAGTAATAGTATCTGTTCCAAGAATAAGATTAGAAGTATTAGGCGGAGAAGCTATAAAATCAATTACTAAGCGAAATCTTAAAATTATTAAATTAAGCGAAGAAGTTGCTATAAAAAGTGGAATAACTGGACCAATGGTCATCCAATTTATTCAAGATAAGCATACTAAAGAGTTTTATTTAATGGAAGTTAATCCAAGATTTGGAGGCGCTGTTTTGTGTTCTATTGGAGCAGGAGCAGATTTTCCTGGTTACATAATTGATGAAATTCAAGATAAAGTACTTTTACCGAATAATAATGTTTGGGAGGATAATATGCTAATGGTTAGAAGATTCTCTGAATTTTATATAAAAAAATAAATTATGCAAATTATAATAGATTTAGATGGTACAATTTGTTCTGAAGAAAAAACTTATAGCCGTTCTTTAGCAAAACCATTAGATGGGGCCATAGAAAATATTAATAAATTATATGATGCCGGCAATATAATAATAATTTATTCTGCTAGAACTTGGATGGAATTTGAAATGACAACAAATTGGCTTAAGAATCATGAAATTAAATATCACCAACTTGTTTTAGGAAAGCCAATTGGGGATGTATGGATAGATGATCGAGCAATAAACTTCAATGGTTGGAAAAATGTAATTACGAATTTACTTAAAAAAGAAAGGGTATAGTATGAAAAAAGTTTTGATAATTGCAGAGGCGGGAGTTAATCATAATGGCGATTTTGAACTAGCAAAAAAAATGGTTGATATTGCTTTTGAAGCAGGTGCCGACATCATTAAATTTCAGACTGCAATTCCTGAATTAGTTATGAGTAATACTGCTCCAAAAGCTGAATATCAAAATAATAATACAGGCATTGAAGAGTCTCAATTGGAAATGTCAAAAAAAATTCATCTACCTTTGACTGCATATAAAGAATTAAAAATTTACTGTGAAGAAGTTGGAATTAAATTTTTATCTACACCTTTTGATCATGTTTCAATCGATTTGTTAAGTGATTTAGGACAAGATATATTTAAAATTCCTTCAGGTGAGATTACAAATCTTCCTTACTTAAAAAAAGTTGCAAACTTAAATACAAAAATTATAATTTCAACTGGCATGTCAAATTTGTCAGAAATTGAGTTTGCACTTGATATCTTGGTTCAAAATGGTTCAACTTTAGATAATATAATTGTTTTACATTGTAATACTGATTATCCTTCCCCATACGAGGATGTTAATTTGTTAGCAATGAATACAATTAAAAATGCATTTGGTGTAAGAGTTGGTTATTCTGATCATACTCCCGGAATTGAAGTACCAATTGCCGCAGTGGCTCTAGGTGCAGAAGTTATTGAGAAACATTTTACTTTAGATAAAAAAATGGCAGGTCCAGATCACTTAGCATCACTTAATCCTAGAGAACTAAGAGAAATGATCATAGCGATAAGAAATATAGAAATCGCATTAGGAAGTGGAAGAAAAATTCCAACACCTTCTGAATCCAAAAATTTAAACATTGCAAGACGTAGTATTCATTTATTAAATAGTATTCAAGAGGGCACTATTTTAAATGAGGCACATTTGATAATGAAAAGACCAGGAAATGGAATATCTCCAGTTTTAATAAATAATATTATCGGTAAAAAATTAAAAAAATCATTTCCAAAAGATCACATGTTGACATTTGATGATTTTTTTTAACTTAAAATTTTCAATTGAAAATAGCATTACTTACTAGTTCTAGAGCAGATTATGGTATTTATCATCCCTTAATAAATGAAATTAAGAATCAAAATATTCATAATTTAGATGTTATTGTATTCGGTACTCATAATTCATTTTTTTTTGGCGAAACAATAAAAGAAATTGAAAATGATGGTATTGAAATTAAATACAAAGTAAACAGTTTGATTCTTGGAGATGGTCCTGAGGCTTTATCAGATTCAATGGGAGTAACATTTTTGAAATTTTCAAATATTTGGAAGAATAACGATTATGATTTGTGTTTTGCCTTGGGTGATCGTTTTGAAATGTTTGCTGCGGTATATTCATCTCTACCATTTAACATTCCTATTGCACATATTTCTGGTGGAGAAATAACCTTGGGAGCTATTGATAATACATTTAGAGATGCTTTAACTGTTATTTCAAAATATAATTTTGCATCTACTGAAATTTATAAAAATAGAATTATTAGTATTAAAGGAATACAAGAAAATATTTATAATGTCGGGGCGTTAAACATAGATAATTTAAAAGGAGTTAATTTTTTAACTATACAAGAGTTTGAAAATCTTTACAATATTGATTTAACAAAACCAACTATTCTAATTACATTTCATCCTGAAACTGTCTCATTCGAAAAAAATATAGAATATATAAATGAATTAATTGCAGCACTATCTGAAATTGAATATTATCAATTTGTAATTACTATGCCAAATGCCGACAACATGGGGGGCGTAATAAGGGATAAATTGACGTGCTTTATAAACTCCACATCTAATGCTTATTGCATTGAATCCTTTGGCACAATTGGTTATTTAAGTTGCATGAAGCATTGCTCTTTTATGCTTGGTAATACAAGTAGTGGATTTGTTGAAGCCTCTTATTTCCCAAAATATGTGATTAATCTAGGGAATCGTCAAACAGGAAGGATTCTGACAAAAAATATAGTGAATTGCTCGATTGAAAAAGAAAGTATAATTAAAGCTATAAAAGATTTTTTATACTTTAATCCAAACAACGATGAATATTTGATTTATGGTGATGGAAATACAGCAAATAAAATTGTAGAAATTCTAAATAATTTATTGTAACCCTAAATGAAAAACATCAATTTAGAAACATTACATAATTATACATTAAGCATTAATTGCACTTTTAAAGATGCATTAGAAAAGTTAAATAAACTTTCTAATGAACTTACTTTATTTGTAATTGACAATCAAAATCAGCTTATTGGAACTATTACAGATGGGGACATTAGAAGGGTAATAATTTCTGGAGTTAATTTAGAAGAAAATATTTCAAAAGGATTAAATAGAAATTGCAAAAAAATATACGTAGATAATTTAGACCATCATTTATTAAAAAAATATGCTCAAGAAAAAATATTCTTAATACCGATTATAGATGAGGAACAAACTTTAAAAGGATATTTAAATTTAAATGAAGTAAAAACAATTTTACCATTAGATGTAATATTTATGGCTGGCGGAAAAGGCGAACGACTAAAGCCATTAACACTAAAAACACCTAAGCCAATGCTTCCTTTAAATGGCAAACCAATTTTGGATCATAATATTACTAGGCTTATTCAATTTGGAATTGATAATGTAACAATTTCAGTTAATTATTTAAAGGAAAACATTAAAAAACATTTCGGTCATGAATTTTTTAAAGGAATTAAAATTGACTATGTAGAGGAAGATATCCCACTTGGTACTTTAGGAAGTATTTGTTTAAAAAATGATTTTGAAAATGATGATTTGTTGGTGATGAATTCAGATATTTTAACTAATATAAATCTTGAAGAAATCTTTGATTTTTATAAACGAAGTCAAGCAGATATGGCTATTGCAACTATAGGGTATAATGTAAACGTCCCTTATGCCGTAATTGAAACAACAAATCACATTGTAACTGCGCTAAAAGAAAAACCTAGTTATACTTATCAATCTAATGCGGGTATATATATATTTAAGAAAAAATATTTAGAATATATTCCAAATGGGATAAAATATGATACAACAGATCTAATTGAAAAATTAATTTCTGAAGGAAAAAGAGTTGTAAATTTTGAAATTCTAGATTATTGGTTAGATATTGGAAGGCATGAAGATTATGAAAAAGCACAACAAGACATCAGATTTTTGAAGTTATGAGAATTTTATATTTAATTCCAGCTCGAAAGGGATCTAAAGGACTACCTGGTAAGAATATCAAGACTTTAATTGATAAACCTCTTATTATTTATACAGTTGAATTTGCTTTGAAGAATAAAAAAGATGGTGACGAATTGTGTATTTCTACAAATGACGAAAAAGTACTTGAAATAATGACTGACTTAGGATTACATGTACCTTTTATTCGTCCAGAAGAACTTGCAACTGACTCGGCAAATTCATATGATGTAATAATACATGCCCTAAAATATTATGAAAGTGTAAATAAATCTTTTGATGCAGTCTTACTTTTGCAACCAACTTCTCCTTTAAGAAACCAAGAAGATTTTGATAATTTAATAAAATGTTATTCTGAATCTATTGATATGATTGTAAGTGTAAAAAAAGTAAAAGATAATCCATATTTTAATTTATTTGAAGAAAATAATTTAGGATTTCTAGAGAAATGTATGAATGTAAATTTTCAAACACGACAAGATGTCCCTTCTGTGTATGCTTTTAATGGTTCGATGTATTTAATGAATGTTAATTCACTCAAAAAAAAATCTATCATTAATTTTGACAAAATTATCAAATTTATTATGCCTGACGAAAGAAGTGTTGATATTGACACAATACAAGATTGGAAAATTGCAGAATTTTATTTAAAAGACAAACAGAACAACAAAAAGAAAGCGTAGTATATTTATTACACTAAATTTTTAAAAATATCAATTATATGGGGAATCATTATTATTCAAATTATTATAAATCAATTGAACAAGGCTTAAAGAATTCGATATATTATTTAAATCAACAAACTTCAACTCCAGAGGATTTTTTTCAGAAGATAAAACAAATCCTAAATAATATTAGAACTAGACGAAACAAAATTTACTTTTTTGGCAACGGAGCTAGTGCTGCTTTTGCAAACCACATGGCATTAGATTTTTCAAAAAATGGTAAAATATTATCTAGATCACTAAGTGATAGTGCGATGTTAACTGCACTTGCTAATGACTATAGTTATGAACAAGCAATGCTAGAATTTTTAAAAATAGAGGGAGTAACAACAGATGATTTAGTTATAACAATAAGCTCAAGTGGCAACAGTCCAAATATTGTTAGTGTTTTGAATTATTGCAAAGAAAATAATATTAAGTCGCTAGCGTTGTCTGGTTTAAAAAATGAAAATAAATCAATTACACTTGCTGATTATTCAATCTATGTTCCTATGAAAACATATGGAATGGTAGAATGTATTCATCAAATATTTTTGCATTTGATTTTGGATGAATCTATGGAAATATTTGAGTGGGATAAGGATGAGTTTCAAAATATGAATGCTTCAAATTTCAAATTATAATTTAAATATGAAAACAATTGTAACTGGTGGTGCGGGGTTTATAGGAAGTCATTTAGTAGATCTTTTAATAGCAAATAATTATGAAGTTATTGTATTAGATAATTTTAGTACTGGTAGAAGTGCAAATTTGGATCATGTAAAAGATAAAATTCAGTTAATAGAATGCGACCTTTCAATAAGTGGTGATTGGGTAAAATATTTCAAGGATGTTGATTGGGTTTTCCATTTAGCAGCACTAGCTGATATTGTACCAAGCATTCAAAAACCAGAAGCATATTTTAATGCAAATGTTAATGGAACATTTAATGTAATTCAAGCTTGTAAATACGCCAATATAAAAAGGGTCGTTTATGCAGCTTCTTCTTCATGTTATGGAATTCCAGATAATTTTCCAACATCTGAAACTTCTGAAATTAAACCTCAATATCCTTATGCTTTAACTAAAAGAATTGGCGAAGAATTAGTGATGCATTGGGCTCAAGTGTATCAATTGCCGGCAATATCTTGTAGATTTTTTAATGTGTATGGAACAAGATCAAGAACATCTGGAACTTACGGAGCAGTATTTGGAGTTTTTTTAGCACAAAAATTAGCAAATAAACCAATGACTATTGTTGGTGATGGTAATCAAACAAGAGATTTTACTTATGTCACTGATGTTGCCAATGCTTTATATGCTGCTGCAAAAAGCAATAAAACCGAACAAATTTACAATATTGGTAGTGGAAATACCGTTTCAATAAATAAATTAGTTGAATTACTTGGAGGTGAAAAAACGCATATTCCTAAAAGGCCCGGCGAGCCTGATTGTACCTATGCTGATATTTCTAAAATTAAATCAGAATTAAATTGGGCCCCTAAAATTTCAATTGAAGAAGGAGTAAAGTTGGTTTTAGATAATATTGAATATTGGAGAAATGCCCCAGTTTGGACGCCTGATACCATTGCTAATGAAACAGAAGACTGGTTTAAATATCTTGGTAAAAAATAAAATAAATATGTATGTCAAAAAAAGAGAGTAAAAAAATATTTATCACTGGAGGTGCTGGTTATGTAGGAGCAATGTTAGTTCCTGAACTATTATCAATAGGATATCATGTAACAGTTTTAGATTTAATGATGTATGGAGAGGATGTTATTAAGCCCCATTCTAATCTAAAAATGATTAAAGGAGACATTAGAGACATTGAATTATTAAAAAAAGAAATTTCTGGACATAATGTAGTAATTCATTTGGCATGTATATCAAATGATCCATCATTTGAACTAAATCCGAATCTTGGAAAATCAATTAATCTAGATGCATTCGAGCCTATAGTTAAAATGAGTAAAGATTCGGGGGTAGAAAGATTTATATATGCTTCATCTTCTTCAGTATATGGTGTTAAAGAAGAATTAGGTGTGCATGAAGAAATGACACTAGAACCGCTAACAGACTATTCAAAGTTTAAAGCAGATTGTGAAAAAATATTAGCACCTTATCAATCAGAGAATTTTACAACTGTTACAGTAAGGCCTGCAACAGTTTGTGGATATTCAACAAGACAAAGACTTGATGTTGTAGTAAATATACTTACTAATTTAGCTTATCATAAAAGAGAAATAAGTGTCTTTGGAGGTAAACAATATAGACCTAATATACATATTAAAGATATGGTTGCGGCTTACCTAATGTTAATCGAAGCACCAAAAGAAAAAATAGCTGGAGAAATATTTAATGTTGGTTTTGAAAATCAAACAGTTTCTGAATTATCTGAAACTGTAAAAAAGGTTATAGGGGAAGATGTTAAATTAATAACTACACCTACCAATGACAATCGTTCTTATCATATTTCTTCTGAGAAAATAAAAGAAAAGTTGGGATTTGTAGCAATGCATAGCATAGAAGAGGCTGCAATTGATTTAAAGAAAGCATTTGAAGACGGATTACTTCCCAATTCTTTTACTGATAATAAATATTTTAATATTAAAACAATGCAGTGCGTCGAGCTGAAGTAAATTTAATTATCGGGATTGATTTTGATAATACTATAGCTGATTATGATTTTGTTTTTGAAGAGATTGCACTAGATATGGGGTTTTTGGAGGGTAGAAATAGTTTATCAAAAGCTGATGTTAAAAATGCAATTATTTCTCAAAATGATGGAGATATTAAATGGCAACGTTTACAAGGACAGATTTATGGAAAGTACATGCATAAAGCAAAAGTATATCCAGGGCTTATAGAATTTTTATTATTAGCTAAAATTAAGGGGTATAAAATTTCTATAGTCAGTCATAAATCAAAGTATGGACATTTTGATGATAATAAAATTTCCCTACGTTCTGAAGCCTTAAAATGGATCATAAATAATAAATTAATAGATACAGATTTATATAAATTACAAAAAAAAGATATTTATTTCGAATCAACAAGAGAAGAAAAAATCGAACGAATAATTACATTAGGTTGCAACTTTTTTGTTGATGATTTAGAAGAAGTTTTAAATGAAAAGAATTTTCCTGTTGAAATTAACAAATTTCTTTTCGACCCACTTGATAAGAAAATAAACAGTGAAAATTTTGTCACAATTAATTCATGGAGATCATTAACTAAATTGATACTGGGCGAATGGGCTATTGAAGATGTCGATAAAGCTTTTAAAATAACCTTTCCAAATTTAAATTTAATTAATCTAGAATTAATTAAAGGCAGAGGGAATAGTAGAATTTACAAACTAAATTTTATAAATTCACAACATGGGGTTTTAAAAATTTATCCTGATAGGCAACTTGATCGTCGTAAAAGAATTGAGAGCGAATTTATAGCAATTGATTTATTGGGGAAAGCTGGGTTATCAGTACCAAAAGCTTTAGCTATGGATGCTGATACAAATTGGGCAGTCTATTCCTGGGTAGAAGGGAGTCCAAGAGAATGTGATGATACATTTATCGAAGAGGCTGCAAATTTTATAGAAAAATTAGATATATTAAGTAAAGACAATACAAGTTTAATAAATGTATCTCTGGCTTCAGAGGCTTGTTTAAGTGGTGTAGAATTAGAGAGGCAGATAAATGATCGTTTTAAATTACTAAAATCTATTTCTGACGAAAAATTACATATATTTTTAGACGAAGTATTCTATCCAATATATATTAAGAATATAAAACTTGCTAAAAGTATAATGGGGACTGAATATGAAACTTCTATACCTTTATCCTTACAAATAATTAGCCCTTCAGACTTTGGCTCTCATAATGCAATAAAAGATTTAAGCGGTAAAACAATTTTTATAGATTTTGAATATTTTGGTTGGGATGATCCAGTAAAATTAATATCTGATTTCTATTGGCATCCCGCTATGAATCTCAGTGATAAGCAACAAAATTTTTGGATAAATATGATTAAGAATATTTTTTCAAATCATATTGATTTTGACAAAAGATTAAGTGCATATCTTACCATATTTGGACTAAGATGGTGTTTAATTTTACTTAATGAGTTTTTACCTAATCGAATGAATCAAAGAATTCATGCTGATAACAATAAAGCAACTGAAGTAAATGAAATTAAGTTAGAACAGCTCGAAAAGACAAATAATTTGATAAATAAAATAATTAATATAAATACCAAAAATTATGGATCAACGCTCCAAACATCTTAGAAGATTAATTGTTGAAGGACTTGATGGCGGAGGAAGAGGACACCTAGGTTCGTCAATGTCATTAGTTGAAATTTTAAGAACACTTTATGATTCTTTCTTAAATTTTAAATCTGATAATTCAAATTGGGAAAATAGAGATAGACTTATTCTAAGCAAAGGCCATGGCTGTTTGGCGCTCTATGCAATTCTTGCAGATAAAGGTTTTATTGAAAGAGAAGAATTAAAAACTTTTTGTAAGGCAACAGCACGTATAGGTGGCCATCCTGAGAGAGGTAAAATTCCTGGAGTTGAAGCCTCTACTGGGGCTTTGGGTCATGGCCTTCCAATGGGCGTAGGAATGGCTATAGCTGCAAAACTTCGTAAGCAAGATCATCGTGTTGTAGTAATATGTGGTGATGGAGAAATTAATGAAGGTTCTGTTTGGGAAGCAGCAATGTCTGCATCTAAACATAAGTTATCTAATCTTAATGTTTTTATTGACTACAATAAACTACAATCTTATGGACTTACTAAAGAGGTTCTTGATTTAGAGCCTTTAGCAGACAAATGGAAAAGTTTTGGTTTTGAAGTTGTAGAGGTAGATGGCCATGACGTAATTGCATTAGAAGCTGTACTAAAAAATTTACCAATAAATAAGGAAAAACCAACTACAATTATTTGCCATACCGTAAAATCTAAAGGTTTTCCATATGCAGAAGGAAGAGCCGAATGGCATCATAAATCAAATATGAAACCTGAAGAAATTGCCCAAATGTATAAATGTTTAGAATAATTTAATATATGAGAAAAAAAGCACTAGACTCTGTTTACGAACTAGCTAAAGTTGATGATAGAGTAATTTTTTTAGGTTCCGATTTAGGACCCGATGTTTTGATAAACATGAAAAAAGAAATGCCTGAGCGTTTCTTCATGGAAGGAGTAAGCGAACAACATATAATTGGTATGGCTGCTGGTTTAGCAATGGAAGGGTTTATTCCATATGTAAATACAATTGCTACTTTTATAACAAGAAGATGTTACGAACAGGTAGCATTAGATTTATGTTTGCAAGATTTACCAGTAAGACTAATTGCTAATGGAGGCGGTGTTGTATATGCACCTCTAGGGCCAACCCATCTTGCTGTTGAAGATATTGCCATTATGAGAGCATTACCTAATATGGCGGTAGTTGCACCATGTGATGCTGATGAAATGAAAAGATTTATGTTAAGCACATTAAATTTTCCACATCCAATTTATATTAGGTTAGCTAAAGGAGGGGATAAAGTCGTAAGTGAAGAAAAATTTGGTTTTGAAATGGGTAAAGCCATATTAATGAGAGAGCAAGGTGATGGACTTTTTATTTCTACTGGTGTAATGACTCAATTAGCGCTTGAGGCTGCTGAGAAACTAAGAGAAGAAGGCATAATTTGTGGAGTATTACATATTCATACAATTAAGCCACTTGATGAAATTCAATTAGCAAAATTATTACCTCTTGTTAAGGCGGTGGTTACAGTTGAAGAACATACCCGTATTGGTGGCTTAGGTAGTGCTGTTTTAGAGTTTACTAATGATACCATGCCTGAACAATCATTGAAAATAAAACGCATAGGCATTCCGGATCAATTCGCAAAACAATATGGTAGCCAGGAGTCGTTACTTAATCATTGGGGTATTACTGTTCAAAATTTAATCAGTTCAATGAAAAACAAATTAAATTTATAATAATATGTTTTTAGATAAAAATGAAATTAAAATTACAAGTCAATATTTAGAAAATGGATATATTATTCAGCCTGTTGCCGATATGGAAGCATTAGAATGGATGAGAAATAAATTTGTTGAAATTGTTTCCGAATATCTTGGAATTACTGATATCAAGGAGCCAGAAAAATTGCTAAATTATATACATGAGAGTGTTGAAGTTAAAGAATTAAATCAATTTAGATTAAAAGTAATTCGTGCATTTAATTCTGTAAGTGAATTTAGAGAAATGTATTACAGAGTTGCTAGACCTTATTTAGAAATATTAGTAGGCAATGAATTGGCTATGCAACTTAGAGTTAATCTAAGCATTCAATTTCCAAATGACGACAGCTCATTATTACCTGTTCATGCCGATACATGGTCTGGCGATTCTCCTTATGAGGTGGTTGTTTGGCTTCCAATTGTCAATTGTTATGGAACTAAGGCCATGTATTTACTCCCACCTAAGCACTCGGAATCACTTAATAATGATTTTAAAGAATTGGCAGGGAAAAATAGCGAAGATCTTTATCAATCTATAAAAAATGATGTAAAATGGCTTGAAGTTAAATTTGGAGAAGTTTTAGTTTTTGATCAGGCATTACCCCATGGAAATAGAATCAATACTGAAAAAGAAACACGATGGTCTATGAATTGTAGGTTTAAATCTGTATTTACTCCATATGGCGATAAAAAATTAGGAGAATTTTTTGAACCTATTACTTTAAGAGCAGCAACACAAGTTGGGATGAAATATAAATTACCTAATTTATGATAAAAAAAATTAGAGGCTATGTCTTTAGTAGATCATTTCTAGGAGAACGTGTGCCTCAACATATTCAAAATATTGTCATAAGAGATTACTGCGAAAAGAACAACTTACATTTTTTATTGAGTGCAAGCGAATATGCGATGGAAAATTCTCATCTAATATTTACATTATTATTAGATGAATTAAATTCTATTGATGGGATAGCACTTTATAGTGTATTTCAATTGCCAATAGATACTGATCAAAGAGAGTTAATTTATAAGAAAGTTTTAATATTAGGCAAAACCCTTCATTTTTGTGTAGAAGGTTTAAGAATTTCTAATGAAGAAGAGAAACAAAGAATTGAAAATATTTGGCTTGTAAAAAAAGCAATGTTAACAAATTCTGTTAAGCCATAATCTAACTATTATGATATTTATCATTTAATAATTTGATAAATATCATAATATTAATTATGAGAGAGAACTAATTTTGAAAAAATTTTATTTTATGTCACAACTTAAAAATTTTGTTACACCATTGCATCAGGCAACAAAACGAGATTATTTAGCTAGAATGATTGATGATAAAGTGGTATGCATGCTTAAGGCAAAAGAATATGAAGGTGATTATTGGGATGGAGATAGACGATATGGATATGGGGGGTATAAATTTATAGATGGCAGATGGAAGCCAGTAGCTGAGGCATTAATCGCAGATTATAAACTAACAAATGATTCAAGTATATTAGATGTTGGTTGCGGAAAGGGATTTTTATTGTATGAAATAAAAAAAATATTACCAAATATTAAAATTACCGGAATCGATATTTCTAAGCATAGCATTGAAAATTCACATCCGGATGTCAAGCCTTTTATAATTGTAAATAGGGCACAAGATCCTTATCCTTTCAAAGACAAAGAATTTGATCTAGTTATAAGTCTGACGACACTACATAATCTTAGATTATTTGAATTAGAGGTTGCCTTAAAAGAAATAGAGAGAGTAGGAAAAAAAGGCTATGTAATGCTTGAAAGCTATCGTAATGAATTAGAGCAGTTCAACCTTCAATGCTGGGCATTAACATGCGAATCTTTCTTTGATCTAGAAGAATGGATTTGGTTATATAAACATTTTGGATATACTGGAGATTATGAATTTATATTTTTTGAATAAACTTTACAAATGAAAGCCGCAATACTCGTTGAGAGTAATAAGCCACTTGTTGTTGATGAAATTCAATATTCAAATGAATTGGAGTACGGGCAGGTTTTAGTAAAAATTTTATATAGTGGAATTTGCGGGGCTCAAATAAATGAAATAAATGCTAATAAAGGGCCAGATAAGTTTTTACCCCATTTACTTGGACATGAAGGATCAGGAATTGTACTTAAAACAGGGTTAGGGGTTACAACAGTAGCAGAAGGTGATCATGTTGTACTTCATTGGAGACCTAGTAGTGGCATTCAGGCACCGCCTGCAAAATACAATTGGAAAGGTAAAATAGTTAATGCTGGTTGGGTTACAACCTTTAATGACCATGCAATAATTTCCGAAAATAGATTAACTACTATACCTAAAGACTTTGATATGAGAATTGCACCCTTATTTGGGTGTGCAGTTACTACTGCTGTTGGGGTAATAAATAATGATGCAAAAGTTAAAATAGGACAATCCGTTGTTATTTTTGGAATGGGTGGAGTTGGCATAAATTTGGCTCAATCAGCATCAATGGTTTCAGCAAACCCAATTGTTGGTATTGACATTAATGATCAAAAATTAGCCTTGGGAAAGAAATTCGGAATGACCCATGGATTTAATGGCAAAACAGATACTGACATTGATGATAAAATAAAATCTATTGTTGGTTTAAAAGGAGCCGATGTTGTTATAGATACTACAGGGAATCCGCGAATTATTGAACAAGCATATGATTTAACTAATCCAGATGGAAAAACAATATTAGTAGGGGTACCTAAAAAGGGGGAAAACATTAATATTTATTCTTTACCACTTCATTTTAATAAGCAACTTACAGGATCACATGGGGGCGATGCAATTCCAGATATTGAAATTCCAAGATTGATAAAGTTGATGAATGCAGGTAAAATGAGTTTGGATGGGTTGATTACTCACGAATTTTCATTAGATGAAATTAACATTGCACTTGATTTAATGCGTAAAGGTGATTGCGGAAGAATACTTATTAATGTGGGGCAGAATATCAATTGAATTCCCATTACTATTTAATAAGTAGCTAATTGGTCTGTTTAAAATAATTATATTTGCAGTGGTTGACAAAAATACCCTGATTCCGGAATTTTAAGTATTGATTTCAATCAATAATTTTTCCTAAAAATTTTCACTAAAAATGTTTCAAAAACTTTCATATTTATTATCTAGTAAACAACGTAAACATGGGATCTTCATAATATTTTTCATGTGTATTAGTATGTTATTGGAAACAATTGGCATTACAATTATTTTCCCATTAATAAAACTAATCTCTCAGCCCGAAAGTATTCAAAATTCTTCTTTTATACCCGAGTCTCTTAAAAAAATTGCACGAGTCAACAAGAACGATTTTGTTTTATTTTTTTTATTAATTTTATCAATCTTTTTTGTGGTAAAATTTTTGTTTCTATACACACAATTATTAATACAACAAAAATTTATTTTTAATATTCGGGCCTCAATATCCAATAATCTTTTTAAAGGCTATTTAAATGAGCCTTACAGCTTTCATCTTAATCATAATTCTGCTGAACTAATTAGCACTGTAACTAATGATGTAGGACTACTTGCATATGTTTTAACCTCGGCAATTATGTTTGTTGCAGAGTTTACCGTGTTCATAGGGATTTCTGGGATTCTGTTTTTTATTTATCCCGTAGTAATGATTTCGGTTACCATCATTGTAGGTATTATAGGAGCATTATTTCAGTATATAACAAAAAAGCGTATTTATAACTGGGGAGAAATTCGTCAAATTCACGAACGTAAACGAATTCAGCAGTTACAGCAGGGTTTAGGTGCTATAAAAGAAGTGAAATTGCGAAATCTTGAGAATTATTTTAGTAGCCATTTCTTTTCAAGTAATTCTCTTCTGAGTAATGCTGAAATGAAACAATCAGTTCTGGCCTCATTGCCAAGACTTTTTTTTGAGTTATTAGCTTCGTTAAGTATGATTGGTTTGATACTTTTTGCTGTTTTGAAGAATACGCCAATTGAAAGCCTTCTCACAACTGTAGCTGTATTTGCTGCTGCTTCTTTTAGAATTGTTCCATCATTGAACAGGATATTTTCAACTAAACAAACCTTTAGATATGGCGCACCTACAATTGACGCGCTTTATAAGGAAGCGGTCAGATTTGATAAAAATAAGAAAAGCAGATCAACAACGAATCTTTTCTTTCAAAAAGAGTTGAAATTGGAAGGGGTTTCATTCTCGTATGAGAATACAGAAAAAACTGCAATTAGTGATGTAAATCTTACTATTACAAAAGGACAAAAAATTGGATTTATAGGACCAAGCGGAGCCGGGAAAAGTACATTGATAGACGTAATTTTAGGATTACTTACACCTCAGGAAGGTAAATTAACGATTGATGGAATAGATATTTTGGAAAACCTTGCGGATTGGCAAAATATGCTCGGGTATGTTCCACAAAATATCTATTTCACGGATGATACATTAAGAAATAATATTGCTTTTGGAATACAGGAAGAGTTGATTGATGAAAATGCAATTGAGAGTGCACTAAAAGCAGCAAATCTTGACAAATTTATATCAGAGCTGCCTTTAGGGCTAGATACAATAATAGGAGAAAGGGGAATACGAATTTCCGGAGGTCAAAGACAAAGAATAGGAATCGCCAGAGCATTATATACCAATCCTGAAATATTAGTTTTGGATGAAGCCACAAGTGCCCTTGATATTAATACAGAAAAAGAGGTGATGGCATCTGTAGATTCATTAAAAAATAAAACAGTTTTAATAATTTCACATAGACTGTCTTCTATACAAAACTGTGATAAAGTTTATAAAGTAAAAGATGGGGTTTTAGGTGAAACATTAATGACGAGTGAAATTAATCACCAATTATAAGTGTTACACAGAAAATATGACTTATAAGGTTGATGTAATCAAATACAAATAGAACTATACTCACAGAGCTAGTTATAGTATGGAGCTTGATTAAATTTTTCGTTTCATAATATTGAATTGTAATTTAATAAAATAGATGAATATTATATTAACTTTTAATAACCTGTGCAATATGAATTTAGTAACATTGAATAAAATTTTATGAAAGTTGATCAAATAGTAATTCTGGGTCATTTAGGTTTTATTGGTTCACATCTCGAAGCCT
>Ga0214919_10004821_pt1 | contig 19438 bp, 14 predicted proteins | sample LL1503_MetaG_FD_177994 | JGI IMG/M metagenome (GOLD analysis project Ga0214919, IMG submission 177994) | Freshwater microbial communities from Lake Lanier, Atlanta, Georgia, United States - LL-1503 | ecosystem: Environmental > Aquatic > Freshwater > Lake | place: USA: Georgia | collected...
TGATGTCGGCCCGCTTGACATGCGGGCACAGCGGCGTGACCAGATCTCCAGTGGCGACCTGAGGCCATTGGCGCTGACGGATCATTTTTTCGGGTTTAACGGCTGCATTCAGCTGTTCTCTTGTTCTGTATTTCTTCGTCCTTTTCACCATGAAACTCGCCGCTGCAATGTTGAATCGCGTGACCAAGTCCTGTGTCTGGGCTTGTCTGGTGGCTTGGCAGCTGCCAACAGCCTGGGCCGCCGAGGTCGTTGTCACCGGCTCGGCGCGGGCGCAACAAGTGCTTGACGCACCATTCGCCATCACTGTCGTCGACGCCTCGGCGCTGCGCGACGCCGGGCCGATGGTCAACCTGTCCGAGGTGATGGCCCGGGTGCCTGGGCTGGTGGTCAACAATCGCAATAACTACGCCCAGGACTTGCAGATCAGCTCGCGCGGTTTTGGCGCCCGGGCGGCTTTCGGCGTTCGCGGGCTGAGGCTTTATGCCGACGGCATCCCCGCGACCATGCCCGACGGTCAAGGCCAGGCGGCGCATTTCGACCTCGCTGCGGCGCAGCGCATCGAGGTGATGCGCGGGCCGTTCTCGGTGCTCTATGGCAATGCATCCGGTGGCGTGATCGCGATGTTCTCGGCGCCGGTCAAGCAGGCCCAGACCGAGTTGTCGGTCGATGCCGGCAGTTTCGGTCTGCGCCAGCAACGCTACAGCGTTGCCAGCCCACTGGACGGCGGCTTCGACCTGCGCGCCAGCTACGCCGACCTCGATGTCGATGGCTTCCGACCCCAAAGTGCGGCGCGTCGCAGCTTGGGCAACCTGCGGCTGGGCTGGCAGAGCGGATCCGACAAACTGTCGCTGCTGGTGTCGGACCACAACCAGCGGGCGCAGGACCCGCTGGGGCTGACCGCAGCGCAGCTTGCCGCCAACCCAAGGCAGACCGCGCCCGAGGCGCTGGCATACGACACCCGAAAGACGATTCGCCAGACCCAGACCGGGGTCAACTGGCGGCATGATTTTGGCGACGCCAGCGCGCTGCGTGAGAGCTCGCTGACCATCTACCACGGTTCGCGTGGCGTCACGCAGTGGCAAGCGATCACACCGGCGGCGCAGGCCAATGCCAAAAGCGGCGGCGGCGTGGTCGATTTCGACCGACTCTATGGCGGCGTTGAAGGCAAGCTGACGCTGCAACTCGGCGCCACCGACCTGGTTGCTGGCGTCAGCGTCGAATCGCTGCGCGACGACCGCCAGGGCTACGAGAACTTCAGCGGCCCATCGGCCACACCGACTGCGCTGGGCATCACCGGCAAGCTGCGGCGCAACGAGCTCAACCATGCCACCACCACCGACGGCTTCGTTCAAGCCCGCACGCCGCTGGCCGAGGGCTGGGACCTGACCGGCGGCGTACGCGCAGGCCGGGTTGAACTCAGCACCGAGGACCGCTTTGCCGTCAGCGCTGCCAACCCTGACGACTCTGGCAAGTTGTCCTACGCCTACGCCAACCCGGTGCTTGGCCTGCGCTGGACGCCGGCGCCCGGCTGGGCCTTGCATGCCAGCGCGGCGCGTGGCTTCGAATCGCCCACTTTGGGCGAATTGGCCTACAGCACGGCCTCGGCGGGCGGCTTCAACAGCGCGCTCAAGGGCCAGACCAGCCGCCAGTTCGAGCTCGGCGCCAAATGGCGCAGCGCGGTGTTGGAGCTCGACGCCGCGTTGTTCAATGTCGCCACCTCCAACGAGATCGGTGTGCTGTCGAACAGCGGCGGTCGCTCTATTTACCAAAATGTCGGTCGCACCCAGCGCTACGGTGCCGAACTCTTAGGCCTGTGGCGTGCGGCTCCCGGACTGCGACTGCAGGCGGCGCTGTCGCTGCTGCAGGCGCAGTACCTCGACAGCTTCCAGACCTGCACAGGCACGCCTTGCAGCCCGACCAGCAACGCGGCCACGGTGCTGGCTGGCAAGCAGATTTCGGGCACCCAAAAAGCGACCGGATGGGCCGAGGCCGCCTGGCGACCGGGCAAGGCCCTGGCCGGGTTCCCGGGCGAACTCGGGCTGGAATGGCGCGGCATGGCGCGCACGCTGGCCAACGACACCAACACCGCAGTGGCGCCCGGCTATGCGCTGGCCAGCCTGCGCTGGAGCGGTAGCCTGCCACTGGGTGCGCAGGATTCGATCGAGGCGCTGGCGCGGATCGACAACCTGTTCGACAAGGCATTCGTCGGCAGCGTGATCGTCAACGAAGGCAACAGCCGCTTTTACGAGCCCGGTGCAGCGCGCAGCGCGCTGGTGTCGCTGCGCTGGCAGCATCGCTGGTGAAGTGATGGCGACCGCTAGGCCGTATTGACGCATGCAGCTGGACCTACCGCGCCTGGTGATGCGGCGAGCTGGCTCAGTTGCCGCAGCGGTGCTGTTGCTGGCGCTGGGCTTAGGACTGGCTCGCATGGGCGTGGACATCGACGACGAGGTCGATGCCGCGGTCACGCTGGCCCGATTGGTGGCCAAACTGACTGCTGCGGCGCCGCTCGACGACGAAGCCGCTTTGGGCGAACTGCGCAAGCTCTTGGCCGATCACCCGCCGCGCCATCTGCTGCTCAGCGTGCAGGGCGGCGACGGCCGTTTGCTGCTGGCGCCACCACCACCGGTGCCGACCGCAGCGCTGGACGGGCTGTTGGCACTGCATCGCCGCCTGTTCTCGGCGCCTGACGCGCGTCATGTCAGCTGGGACCTGCTTCGGCCTGGTGGCGCGCGCTGGACCGTCACGCTGGCGGCATCGCATGAGAGCGAACGTCGCGAGGCAATGGTCAACCTGGTCGGCACGCTGGCGCTGCTGTTGGCCTGCATCGCCGGGCTGCTGCTGGCGATGCGCTGGAACCTGCGCCGGGCACTGGCGCCGTTGGACCGCTTGCTGGCGGCGATCGGCGACATTGAAGGCCGTGATGCGCAGGCTGTTCAGGCCTTGCCGGTGATGCCGGTTCGCGAGCTGGAAGCCCTGGCTTCAGCCTTGCGCCATCTGGGTCGCGCGCTCGACGCCGCACAAGCGCACCGGCGCCTGCTCAGCCAGCAGGTGCTGACGCTGCAGGAGGACGAGCGCGCCCGATTGGCGCGCGAACTGCACGACGAGTTCGGGCAACGCCTGACGGCCTTGCGCGTGGATGCTGTCTGGTTGTCGCACCAAGTCGCCGAGCAACCCTTGCTCAAGCCGGTGGTCGAAGGCATGGCACGACAGTGCGCGCTGGTCCAGCAAGACATCCGCTCGCTGCTGTCGCGGCTGCAGCCCTTTGGTCACGACGACGATGCCGAGAGCGAGAGCCTGCTGCGACTGGTCATCTTGCTGCGCGCGCTGGTGGCCAGCTGGACCCAGCCTGGTCGTGAGCAGACCACGTTCTGCCGGCTCGATCTGCGCTGGCTGGATTCGGACGGCCAGCCCATGGCCTGGCCCAACGACGATGTCGCAGAGGACTTGCGGCTGGCGGGCACGCTGGTGCTGACGATTTACCGCATCAGTCAAGAGGCGTTGACCAATGTTGCCCGCCATGCGCAGGCCAGTGTCGCGACGCTGGCGCTGAGTTGCTGGGGCGACGCCAGGCCTGGCGCGCCGCTGCGCATCGATTGGTCGGCCAGCGACGACGGTGTCGGCCTGACCGATGCCAAGGCAGTGAGCCAGCGCGGCAACGGCATCGCCGGCATCCAGGAGCGGGTCTGGGCCCAGGGCGGAGAGTTGCGCTTTGAACCTTTGCAACCCGGCGGCGCGAGCCCTGGTCTGCGGCTGTCGGCCAGATTCTGCAGCGTCTGGCGTGCGCCTGGCGCGCCGCAGGAGAGCCTCACATGACCATCTCGGTGATGCTGGTCGACGACCATGCGGTGGTGCGCTCGGGCTATCGCCGCCTGCTCGAACTCGAACCCGACTGCCTGGTGGTGGCCGAATGCGCCGACGGCGACGCTGCCTGGGCTGTGCTGCAGCAACGCCAGGCTTCACAGGTCGACGTGGTCGTGCTCGACCTGTCAATGCCCGGGCGCAGCGGCTTCGAACTGCTGCGCCGCATCGCGCAGCGTTGGCCCGACGTGAGAACGCTGGTGTTCAGCATGCACGACAGCCCGGCGCTGGTGCTGCAGGCGATCAAGGCCGGCGCGGCAGGCTTTGTCACCAAGAGCAGCCAGCCGGAGTTGCTGGTCGCTGCGCTGCGTCGGGTTGCCGCTGGGCAGGTCGGGGTACTCTCGCCGGACATTGCGGGCGTCAGTGGCGCAACGGCCGCGCCGGCGCCGCATCTGGCACTGTCGTCGCGCGAGTTTCAGGTGCTGCTGGGGTTGGTGGGAGGAGACACGATCGACGCCGTCGCCGAGAGGCTTTTTCTCAGCGCCAAGACCGTGTCAAACCACCAGACGCAGATCCGCCACAAGCTGGGGGTGAGTACAGGGGTCGAACTGCTGCACTACGCCAAGCTGCACGGAATTGCTATGTCTTGATTGACGCGGCATTGGGCAGCGCTTGGCGTCCAATGGCCTGGACTGCTGCGCAGCGCAGCTCGGGAAGTTTTCCCGGCTTTGCGCGAGCTGTCCGGCGGCACAATTCCCTGGCTGGCAATACTGCCAAACTTGGAGAGCCCTTGAGCTGTCATGTGCCATGCAAGCGACAGGCTTTCGCGCCGGCTTGTCTGCTGCTGATGGCCGGCGTTGCGCTGGCGCAAGACGCCGGTCGGGTCGAGGTCATCGGTGTGACGCCGTTGCCGGGCCTGGACGTTCCAAGGGATTGGGTGCCAGCCAATGTTCAGACTGCCAGAAGCGCCGACATCGAACGCAGCCATGCGATCGACCTGACCGGCTTCATCGCCCGGCGTCTCGGCAGCGTGAGCGTCAACGAAATTCAGGGCAACCCATTCCAGCCCGATGTCAGTTTCCGCGGTTTCACCGCATCACCTTTGCTCGGCCGCGCGCAAGGGCTGTCGATATACCTCGACGGCATGCGCTTGAACCAGGCTTTCGGCGATGTCGTGAGCTGGGATCTGGTGCCGAAGTCGGCGATCTCGACGATCGCGCTGATGCCGGGTTCGAACCCCTTGTTCGGCCTCAATACCTTGGGGGGTGCGCTGGCGATCCAGACCAAGGACGGGCTGAAGAACCCTGGCAACTCGGTGCAGTTGCTGGCCGGCAGTCACGGGCGTGCAGCGCTGGAGTTCCAGAGCGGTGGTGGTCGTGCCGAAGGGCTGAGTTGGTTCGTCACCGGCAACCGCTTTCATGACCAAGGCTGGCGTGTCGGCTCACCCAGCGAAGTGTCTCAGTTGTTCGGCAAGTTCGGGGCCGAGGCCGGCGACACCCGGCTGTCGTTGACAACCGCTTTGGCCGACAACAGCCTGAACGGCAATGGGCTGCAGGAAGACCGCCTGCTGGCTAAGGACTGGTCCAGCGTTTACAGCAAACCCGACAACACGAAGAATCGCTCGGCGCTGCTGAGCCTGGCCGCCAGCCACGACATGTCCAAGGGCTTGTCCCTGTCTGGCAATGTCTACTTGCGGCGCATTGCCACCAGCACGTATAACGGCGACCTCAACAACGGTTCTTTCGACCAGTCTGTCTACCAGCCCAGTGCCGCCGACATCGCCGCGTTGATGGCTGCCGGCCATACAGGGTTTCCGCTTGCCGGCGCCAATGCGGCGAACACGCCTTTTCCGAAGTGGCGCTGCATCGCCCAGGCGCTGCAGAACGACGAACCCGGTGACAAGTGCAATGGGCTGATCAACCAATCTGCCACCACCCAGACGAACCATGGATTTTCGGGCCAGCTCAATGGCCAAGCCAAGTTCAGTGGTTTGATGAATCAGTGGGTGGTCGGTGTGGCACTGGATTCGAGTTGGGTGCGATTCAAGCAAGGGTCGGAGCTGGGTTACCTCAACCCTGACCACAGCATCACCGGGGTTGGCGCTTTCGGCGACGGCGTGAGCGGTGGCAACGTGAACGGGGTACCCTACGACACTCGGGTCGACCTGTCGGCGCGGACCCGAACCGCTAGCGTGTACTCCAGCGATGTGCTGGCGATCAACCCGCAGACCCACCTGACGCTGTCGGGCCGCTACAACCGCACGACGTTGACCAACCGCGACGCGATCACGCCGGGTGGCGGCGCCGGCTCGCTCGACGGCGACCATGTGTTTCGTCGCTTCAATCCAGCGGTCGGTCTGACCTTCGCCGCCAGCGAGAGCCTGACGTTCTATGGCGGCTTCAACCAGGGCAGCCGCGCGCCGTCGGCGATCGAACTCGGCTGCGCCGACCCGGCCCAGCCTTGCAAGCTGCCCAACGCGATGGCCGGCGACCCGCCGCTCAAGCAGGTGGTCACGAGCACCTTGGAGGCAGGTGCGCGCGGCAAGATAGGCGTCAACTCAGCCGCCACGGTCTGGAACCTGGGTGTTTTTCGCGCCGACAACCACGACGACATCCTGTTCGTCGCCGACAACGCTGCAGGCTTCGGTTATTTCAAGAACTTCGGCAGAACCCGTCGCCAGGGGCTGGAGGCGGGCTTCTCGACCGCATGGGCCGGTGCCTCGCTGGGTGCGAACCTCAGCTTGCTGGACGTCACCTTCCGCAGCGATGAATCACTCAACGCCGCCGGCAACAGCAGCAACGACCAGGCACAGGCCGGTTTCCCCGGCTTGGATGGCAACATCGCTGTGCGGACCGGCAACCGCATGCCGTTGGTACCGCGCCAGATGCTCAAGCTGTTTGCTGAAATGCCGCTGGGTGCGGCGTTCTCCGTGGGCGCCGATGTCAGTGCGGTGGCGGCAACGTATGCCCGCGGCAACGAGAACAATGCGCACCAGAGCGAAGGCAAGTACTACCTCGGTGGCGGCCGCAGCGCGGGCTATTCGCTGTTCAGCGTGAGCGGCGACTGGCGGCCAAAGCGGCCACGCGCCGGTGGGCTGGTGCTGTTTGCGCAGGTCAACAACCTGCTGGACCGCCGCTACAGCACGGCCGCACAGTTGGGCGCCACGGCCTTCGATGCCAACGGCAACTATGTGGCGCGGCCGTTTCCGGCCAATGCCAACGGTGACCGGCCGTTGGTCGGCTCGACTTTCTACGCGCCAGGCGCTCCGCGCAGCCTCACGTTTGGCCTGCGCTACAGCTTCGGCAACTGAACTGTCGCCCCGGTCACAGGCCAGCGATGTAATGCGCGAGGTTCAGGATGTCGTCCTCGCTCAACGTGGACGAAATCGAGGTCATGTTGCCTGCATCGTTGGTGCGCTCGCGCGCTTTGAACGCCCGCAGTTGCTTGACGACATAGTCGAAGGGCTGGCCAGCGACTCTCGGGATCTCGTTCTGGCCGGCAAAACCGCCGAGGTGGCACATGGTACACAGCGTCTCATCGGCCTTGACCTTGCCAAGCCTGGCTTTCGCAGCGTCAGGCTGAAACGGCAATGGCGATGATTTCTGCACCGCATACCAGTTGCCCAATTCGCGCATCTCGTCGCGGCTCAGGTCCTTGGCCATAGGAGACATCATCTCGTTGCTGCGACGGCCTTCTTGAAAGTCGCGCAGTTGCAGGTAGATGTAGCGCGAGGTCTGGCCGGCGAGCGCTGGCACGCCAGGCATGGAGGGGTTGCCCTGAGGCCCGTGGCAGGCGGCGCACAGCGCAGCCTTGGCTGGCGCAGCGGGGCTCTGCGCGAACGCGTTGTTGCAGGCCAGGACCATGCTTGCCAGCATGATGGTGTTGGATGTGGATCTCGAAGGCATGGCTAGGGGCAAAAAAAGAAGAGGCCCCGGCAGGGCAAGCCTGGCGGGGCGGGGTAGGTGCTGTAGGCCGCCGCTGGGGCAGCCATAGGCTCAGGGTAACGCGAAGACGATCACGCTGTTGCCGCGCTTGAAGTCAAGCTGGGTGTTGCCGCCCGCAGCCACTGCGATGTACTGCTTGCCACCCGCCGTGTAAGACACGGCAGGCGCGTTGACACCGGCGCCGCACTGGTACTCCCAAAGCTTCTTGCCGGTCTTGGCATCGAAGGCGCGGAACAGGCCGTTGCCTTCGCCGTTAAACACCAGGTCGCCAGCCGTGGCAAGAACGCCGCCGATCAAAGGCTGCTCGGTGTCAAACTTCCAGGCGATCTTTCCGGTGTCGAGGTTCACCGCAGCCAAGCGACCCCATTGCTTCTCGCTGGCGATGGCCTTGAACGCGCCACCCAGCCACAGTTTGCCGCCGGGGTAGTTGGAGGCCTCGACGTGGTATGTCATGGGCTGGTGCAGGTTGGCGGCATAGGCAAGGCGCAGCTTGGGGTTGACCGCCATCGGGCTCCATTCGACACCGCCGTTGGCACCAGGCAGCATGCGTGCGCCTTGTGCCGTTGGCAGCACCCACATGTTTTCCTGCGGAATCATCGCCTCGGAGAATCGGATCAACTCGCCGGTGGCTCGGTCGTGCACATAGATATGGCCGGTCTTGCCTCCGTGGATGGCGACCTTGACCATCTTGCCGGCCTTGTTCTTAGCCTCGGTCAAGATCACCGGCGAGACCGCGTCCAGGTCCCAAACGTCATGCGCGACGTACTGGTAATGCCATTTGTACTTGCCGGTGTTCAGGTCGACCGCGACGATCGAGTCGGTGTAGAGATTGTCTCCCGGACGCTCTTTGCCGTACAAATCGGGGCTGGGATTGCCGACGACGAAGAAAGCTGTGTTGCTCTCGAGGTCGACCGCAGGCGCCATCCACACGCCGCCGCCGAGGGTCTTGTAGAAATCGCCTCCCTTGCTGGCGAGCTGGGCTTTTTCGCCATCGATGTCGCGCAACATGTTGCGGCCGGTCGCGTCATTGACTGCCCAGACCCCTTCGTGGCCCTTGTCTGGCACGGTGTCGAAAGTCCACAGCAGCTTGCCGTCATTGGCGTCATAGGCCTTGACGAAGCCGCGGATGCCGTATTCTCCACCGTTGGTGCCGATCAGGATCTTGCCGTTGACGGCCACCGGCGCCATCGTCTCGGAGTAGCCCGCTTCAGGATCTGCGATCTGCGTCGACCACAGCACCTTGCCGGTCTTGGCGTCGAGCGAGACAAGTTTGGCGTCTAGCGTGCCCATGTAGACCCGGTCGCCCAGGATCGCCACACCGCGGTTGTTCGGCCCGCAGCAATAGGTCATCACCGGACCCTGCTTGTGCTTGTAGTGCCAGAATTCCTTGCCGCTCACCGCGTCGACGGCGTAGACATGGTTGTACGAGGTTGTGATGTACATGATGCCGTCGACCACGATCGGCGCGGTCTCCATCGACTCAAGCACCTCGGTCTGGAACTGGAACGCTGGCTTGAGCTTGGCCACGTTGCCAGTGTTGATCTGCGAGGCGGGGTAGTACCGCGTCTGCGCATAGTTCATGTTGGAGTGCAGGAAGTTTGCGCCGTCCTTGTCGGCCGCGTTGAGCCTAGTCTGCGACACCGAGATCGCCTTGGGCACCGGACTACCGCTAGGGGCGGCAACACCTTGAATCTCTGACTGCGCCTGCGCACTTAGCGCTGCTATCGTCAGCGCCAGTGATAACGCCAAACCTCTTAAGTCATTGCTGTTCATATGATCTCCTTGGGTGGTGAATCGGCGTAAGCAGTGGCGACCAGGGTTGTCGGCGGAGAGATGGGGGGTCAGTCGGCGCGGAGAGCTTTTATCCCTAGCCGGCAGGCCGTATTCTTTCCAGTCGCTCACAATCGTCACAATTCGCAGGATATAGTAAAAAAGAGATTCTTGTGGGAACTTTTTGATTCAAATCAGATCAACGTGCTCACTTCAGCTGTTAGGAATCGCAAATGATATCTTTTAAGAAAATCAGTATGATCGGTTTATTAACGCTATCGGCCTTGCCTGCATCGCCCGCTTGGGCTCAGGCCATCAGCAATACCAGCCTGAATGCGCAACTGCTAGTCGCGGCGCGCCAGGGCGATGCTGTTGCGGTGCAACAAGCCCTGTCGCGTGGCGCCGCTGCGAATTCGCGCAATCGACTGGGAAAAACAGTGTTGCTGATAGCCGCTGAGCGCGGGCAGATGGCGATGGCCCGCGCTGCGCTGTCAGCCGGCGCCGATGTCAACCTGGCGTCGATCGAGAGAGTCACGCCGCTGATGGCGGCTTGTTATGGAGGCAATCTGGCCCTGGTCCGGGATTTGCTGGACGCCGGCGCCCGAACCGACGCGCTGGATCATCTGCACAAGCCGGCTATCGTCTATGCTGCCGGGCAAGGCCATGCTGAAGTTGTGGGTTTGCTGCTTGATCGCGGCGTGCCTGCAGATGGGATCTATCAGAACCAACTCACCGCGCTGATGTGGGCCGCGGGCCAGGGCTCGGTGGCCGCGACCCGTTTGCTGCTCGAGCGCGGTGCGCGCGCCGACTTGCGCGACGATCGGGGCTTGAGCGCGGCTGACATCGCCCGCCAGGCTGGACACCTCGCCGCCGTTGCCTTGTTCGACGGACGTTGACGCGTCAGGCCTGACAGCTCAATCGGTGGCGCCAGCCAGCCCAAGCCGCTCGACCACCCGCCGCTCGTACTCGTAGGCCGCGCGCAGCGAGCGGGCGTAGTCTTCCGGGCCCAGGTAGGCGACCTCCTGGTCGTAGAGCGCCAGCTCGGCCAGGTGCTCGGGGTCGTTCATCGCGCTGCGGAAGGCGTCGTGCAGGATCTGCACGACGGGCGTTGGGATGCCGGCCGGCCCGGCGATGCCATACGGCGAGCTTGCGACGATGCCGTGACCCAACTCCTTTAGCGTGGGCACGCTGGGCCAGCGCTTGGTGCGGTGCTCGCCAAAGGTCACCAACAGGCGCAAGCGTCCACTGTCGACGAAGGGCGCGAAGCCGTTGGAGTTCACACCCACCATCACCTGGCCCGACGAGACCGCGATCATTTGCTCGGCCGTGCCCTTGTAGGGCACGTGGATGTAGCTCAAGGCTCGCTTGCCGAACAGCTCATCGAGCACCCCATGCGGCGTGGTGCCAGCGCCGTTGGTGGCGATGGTCAGCGCGCCAGGGTGGGCGCGGGCATAGGTGAACAAGTCATCCAGGCTGCGCAGGCCGCTGGCCGCCGGCACGACGATGCCGAAGGTAACGCCCGAGAGCTGGATGATGGGCGTGGTGTCGCGTATCGGGTCCCACAGCACCTTGCGGATCCATGGCGCGCGGAGCACGGTCTGTGGCATCTGGGCCAAGGTGTAGCCGTCGGGCGCGGCCTGCTGCAGGATGGGCATCGCCAGCGTGCCGCCGGCACCGCCCCGGTTCTGCACCAGGATCTTCTGGCCCAACTGGCGCGACGCGGCCTCGCACAGCACGCGAAAGCTCAGGTCTGTGGCACCGCCGGCGGGCCAGGGCAGCCAGAGGTTGATGGCACGGGTTGGAAAACGTTGTGGCGCCTGTGCCAGCGCCGCGCCCCAGGCCGGGCCTAGCGCTGCCGTGGGCAGCCAACACATCAGCTGTCTTCGACCGAAGGCGTGTTTCATGCTGGCCCCCCGCGCTTGGTCAGCGCGCCGAAGCCGCGCTGCGGGTCGTAGCCCCAGGCTGCCAGGCCGAAGCACAGCAGCAGCGTGGCGAGCACGACATAGGGCGAGATCCCGGCGTCCTTGCCGTAGAGCGCAAAGCGCATCCATTCCACGGCATGGGTGAAGGGGTTCAGGCGGGCGATTTGGTAAACCCATGCCGCGCCGGACTCCTCCAGTTTCCACAGCGGATAGAGCGCAGTCGACATGAAGTAAATCGGGAAGATCACGAAGTTCATCGTGCCGGCGAAGTTCTCCAACTGCTTGATGTGCACGCTCAACAGCAGGCCGACAGCGCCCAGCATCAGCGCCGAAGCCACTGCTGCGGCCACCAGCATCGGCGTTTGTGGGCCCCAGACCGGCAGGTCGGTGCCCAGGGTCATTGCCACGACCACGAACGCCGCAGCCTGTACCAGCGACAGCACCGCAGTCGCGGTGAGCTTGGACAACAGGATCCACCAGCGTGGCAGTGGCGCGGTCAACAGCAGTCGCATCAAGCCCATCTCGCGGTCGTAGACCATCGCCAGGCTGGACTGCATGCCGTTGAACAACAACACCATGCCGACCAGGCCGGGCGCGATGTAGACCTCGTAGGGGATGTAGCTGTCGTAGGGCGGGGCAATGGCGATGCCAAAGACGTTGCGCAATCCGGCCGCAAACACCGCCAGCCAAAGCAGCGGGCGCACCAGCGCCGATACCAGCCGGCCGTACTGGCGCGAGAACTTCATCAGCTCTCGCATCACGATGGCACGCATCGCCTGGACCCCATGTTTCAGATTCATCGGTTCTTGCAGAGTTTCTCGGGCGCGTCAGCGCCCAGGGTGTCGAGCGCATTGCTCGGATGCAGGATGCCGTCGGCCGGCGCGGTGGCCACCACGCTTTGGCCGTCGCCCAGCAGCAGGGGCTGGCGCAGCTGACCGTCCCAAGGACGGAAGCTCATCGCCACACCCTTGGAGCCGTCGATTTCGCCCTCGATCAGTGCTTTCTGGAACAAGGCAGCAGGCCCTTTGGGCGCTGCTGTGGCTGCGCCGGCCAAGGCCTTGCCCGCCAGCCATGCAGCCCAGTCCTGCCCGGCCATTGGCCGACCGTTGGTTTTGGCGAAGCGGCGCGAGACCTGCGGCGCGCCGAAGCGGTCGAAGCTGGCGGCCCAGGTCAGCGCGACCAGCCCGGCGTCGCCCACCACCGGCCGCGGCAGCGCGGTGCGGTAGGGCAAGTTGCGGGCGAACTCGCCGTCGCTGTCGACCACCCAGACCACGTCGTAGGGAGCGCCGGCTACGGTACCGGTCAGCAGCAGCGGGTTGGCCAGGTCGCGCTCGCGCGGGTCGGCCGACAGCTTGAACGGTTTGCTCGCCACCAGCTTCAGACCGAAACGCTTGATTGCAGCCTGCGCCGCTGCGCCGCGTTCGCGGTCGTCCTCGCTCGGGCCTATGAGCAGCAGCACCTGAATCCAGCGGCGCGAGGCCAGGGTCTGAGCCAGCGCATCGGCACGCATGCGCTCGCTCGGCATCAGGTGCAGCAGGGTGGGTCGGCAATCGCGTTCGCGCAGGCGGTCGGCCGCCGCGCTCAGGTTGAGCAGCGGCAGCTTGCCGGCCTCGGCCGCCGCCAGCAGCCAGTCGGCAGGCAGGTCGGCCAGCAGCGCCACTGCGCCGGCCTGTGCTGCCTTGGCCGCGGCCTCGCGCGCGGTGGCGGGCGACGTTGCCCGTACGGTGGTCAGCACCAGGCTGGCGCCGGCCGAGTCGAGCTCGAGCCGGCTGTCCTTGAGCGCCAGCTCAACCGCCTGGGCCAGCGCGCCGCCAGGCTGGCCCAGCGCCGGGCGCTCGGTGCGGCTGCGCTCAAGGCGTGGGTCATCGTCACGCACGATCAGCGTGGCCTTGAAGTCCGCAGCCTGCGCGCTGACCGCGCCCAGGCCCAGCGCCAGGGTCGTGATGCCCGGGCGCCAGCCCCGCCGCACGCTACCCGCCAGCCTCATTCGATGACCAGCGCTGCGTAAGGCACTCGGCCCACGGCGATGCTCTTGATCGCCCGGGCGGCGGCCACGTCGACCACGGTGATGTCGTCGCTCAGGCCGTTGACGACGATCAGCCGGCCCTCGGCCTTGTCCAGTGCCACGTTCCAGGCCCGCTTGCCGACCAGCACCAGGTCGGTGACCTTCCGGTTGGCGATGTCGACGAACGCCACCTGGTTGGCGCGGCCCAGTGCTACAAAGGCACGTTTGCCGTCCTGCGTCATCGTGATGCCCACCGGCGTGATGTCGGCGGTGCGAACGCCCTTGAGCTCGAAGTTGATCGTCCCCAGGGTCTGGTAGTCGGCGGTCGACAGCACGGTGACGCTGGCGCCGAGTTCGTTGGTCACCCACAGCTGCTTGCCATCGGGCGTCAGCGCAAAGCGGCGCGGCCGCTTGCCGACTTTGATGTTCTTGATCACCTTGGCCGTGGCGGTGTCGATCACATGCACCATGCTCGCGGCCTCGGAGGTCACCCACACCGTCTTGCCGTCGTGCGAGACCTTGACGCCCTCGGGTTCCTTGCCCACCTCGACCGACTTGATCAGCTTGCCACTGGCGATGTCGATGATGCTCAATGCGCCCTCGTCCTCGTTCGACGCGTACAGCGTCCGTCCGTCGGGCGAGATATCGAAAGCCTCGGGGTCGTCGCCCAGCGCGAGCTTGCCGACCGACTTGCGGCTGGCCAGGTCGATGATGTCGGCCTGGTTCGATTCACCGCAGGCCACCAGCATCTGTTTGTGGTCGGGTGTGCGCTGCAGGTGGCGCGGCCGCTTGCAGGTGGGCAGGCTGCCGACAACGGTCAAAGTCTTCAGGTCGACGATGGCCAGCGCGTTGTCCTTCTCGCTCGACACGTAGACCAGGCCCTGGGCGGCGGCGGGTGCCGCAACGATGGTCAGCAGGCCCAGCAGGCCCAGCAGGCCCAGCAGGCCCAGTAGGCAACTCAGGCTTGAGGGCAGGGTGAATCGGGTCATGAGCGTCTCCGTCGCTTCTGGTTTTGGATCGGCCGTGTGGCCTCAGGCGGTGGCGCGGATAAAAGCTTCTTCGAGCGAGCCCCCACCCAGTTTGGCCGCCACCGCGGCAGGCGTGCCGTCGGCCAGCAGTTTGCCCTTGTGCAGCACCAGCACCCGGTCGGCGGCTACGGCCTCCTCGACCAGGTGGGTGGCCCACAGCACGCTGCTGGCGCGCGATCGCACATCGGCGTGGATGGCCTGACGCAGGTCGCGGCGCGACTTCGGGTCTAGCCCGACAGTGGGCTCGTCCATCAGCATCAGAGCGGGCCTGTGCAGCAGCGCGCGCACCAACTCGACCTTGCGCCGGTTGCCACCCGAGAGCTCGCGCACAGCACGCTGCAGATCGGCAGTGAGGCCGGCAGCAGCACAGTCTTCGACGATGCGCGCCTCGGTGAGGGCGCGTGGCAGTCCGTGCAGGTCTGCGTGGAAACGCAGGTTGCGAGCCACGCTCAGGTCCAGGTCTAGCGATATCTGCTGGAACACCACGCCGATGTGGCGCAGCGCGGCTACAGCGCTGCTGCTCAGCGAGTGGCCGGCGACCCACACCTCGCCGGCATCGGCGGCGAACAGTCCTGTGAGTACCTGGAACAAGGTGGATTTGCCCGCGCCATTGGGTCCGAGCAAGGCGGCGAAGCAGCCCGCCTGAAGCGTGAAAGACAGGCCGCCAAGTGCGTTGAGCGAGCCGTAGCGCTTGGTCAGCGCTTCGACTTGCAATTGAGCTGGCGTGAGGGTGAGGGGATTTTTCATGCGGCGCAGTGTGTGGTTGCTCGGCCCGCTACTGCAAAGCTGCGGATCATCGGGGGCGACGGGCTGTCCTGCGACCGATTGAACAGCCGCCGCTTGCAGCTGAGAACGATCTCGAGCACCCTCGACATCAAATGCCTCAAACTTCGGCATCACCTAGAGCGATATGGATTGCTCACAGCCTGTGCGGACTATATCGGTCTCCCGCGCAAGCCCAGGTGCGCCGCGCAGTTGTCCAGCGACCGACAATAGTGCGGGCAGCTCTGAGCAGGCATTTCATTGCTGATCGTGCCGCCGTGGCACAGTGGGTCGAAACCTCAGGAGAAAACGAATGGATCTCGGAATTTCAGGCAAGTGGGCATTGGTCTGCGCGGCCAGCAAAGGCCTGGGCAAGGGTTGCGCGCAGGCGCTGGTTCGCGAAGGCTGCAACGTCGTCATCACAGCACGCGGCGATGAAGCGCTGCAGGCGACTGCCGCCGAACTGCGGGGCATCAACCCTGGCGTCAAGGTGATCACGGTGGCCGGCGACATCACCACGCCCGAAGGCCGAGCGGCGGCGCTGGCAGCTTGTCCGCAAGTCGACATCCTCGTCAACAACGCTGGTGGCCCGGCGCCGGGCGACTTCAGGACCTGGGACCGTGAGGCCTGGATCAAGGCCTTGGACGCCAACATGCTCACACCGATCGAACTGATCAAGGCCTGCGTCGACTCGATGGCCGAACGCGGTTTCGGCCGTATCGTCAACATCACCTCGGCTGCGGTGAAAGCGCCGATCGACATCTTGGGCCTGAGCAATGGCGCCAGGTCAGGCTTGACCGGTTTTGTCGCCGGGGTCGCGCGGCAGACGGCGCTGGCTTCGCGCAACGTGACGATCAACGGCCTGCTGCCCGGTCCGTTCGACACCGATCGGCTGCGCACCACGATGGCCGGCGCGGCGCAAAAGAGCGGTCAGCCGATCGAGGCCGTGCTGGCCTCGCGCCGCAAGCTCAACCCGACCCAGCGCTTCGGCACGGCCGAGGAGTTCGGCGCGTTCTGCGCCTTCATGTGCAGCGCCCATGCCGGCTACATGACCGGGCAAAACATCTTGCTCGACGGCGGCGCCTACCCCGGCACTTACTGATCCACCGCCTGGCCCGCGGCCTGCGGGCCTGGGCTGGATCAGTTGCCGGCTACAACCACAACACCTTGCGCCGCAGCTCGAGGTCGCGCGACAGCTCGGCCGACGCGCCCAGGTAGGTGACCGCGCCGCGCTCCAGCGCGACGGTGCGGTCCGACAGCGCGAGCGCCAGGTCGAGGTGGTGGTCGACGATCAGGATCGCTACCTCGTGGCGCAGCTTGTCGAAGGCCTCGAACAACTCCTCGACGATGGCTGGCGCCAGGCCCTCGAAGGGCTCGTCGAGCAGCAGCACGCGGGTGTCGCCCGACAGCGCCCGGGCCACCGCGACCATCTGCTGCTCGCCGCCGGACAGGTAGTCCGCAGGCGAGCGCCAGCGCTGTTTGATGCGCGGGAAGAAGCCGAAGATTTTTTCCTCTTCCCAGTGGATGCCGGTGTTGTTGCGCCGCTTCAGCCGCCCCAACTCCATGTTCTCGGCCACCGACATGCCGGCAAACAGGCCCCGGCCTTGCGGCACATAGGCCACGCCGAGGCGTGCGATCTCGGCCGACGGGCGTCGCGCCAGGGCTTCGGCGCCCAGCGTGACCTGTCCGCTGGCCGGCGGGCTGATGCCAATGATGGTCTTGAGCAGCGTCGACTTGCCCGCGCCGTTGCGCCCGAGCAGCGCGACGATCTCGTTGTCGTGCAGTTCGAAGCTGACGTCGCGCAGGATGTGGCTCTTGCCGTAGAAGGTGTTCACGCCGTCGACCTTGAGCAGTGTGGTGTTGCGCGCTGCGCTAGGCCGCTCGACGGCCGCCAGCGCATGCGAGCCCGCACCGATGTAGACCGCCTGCACCTGCGCCGAGTCGCGCGCATCGTCGACGCTGCCGTCGACCAGCACCTCGCCGTCGTTCATCACCGTGACGCTGTCGGCCAGCGCAAACACCCGGTCGATGTCGTGTTCGACCAGCAGCACCGGCAGGTCTGCCGAGATGCGCTTGATCAGACTGCCCACGCGTTCGCGCTCGGCCGCTGCCAGCCCGGCCAGTGGTTCGTCGAGCAGCAGCAAGCGCGGCCGGGTCGCCAGCGCCAGCGCCATGTCGAGCAGGCGCTGGCCGCCGTAAGACAGCGACGCGGCCTGCGCCTGTTCGACGCCGGCCAGCCCCATCGTGCGAACCACCTCGGCGGCGTCGCGGTTGACCTCGTGCAGCGAGGCCGCGTCGGCCCATAGCGCGAAGCGCTGGGGGTGCCGCGCCTGGATCGCCAGGCGCACGTTCTCGGCCACCGACAGGGTTGCGAACAGGTTGGTGATCTGGAACGAGCGGCCGATACCGGCTTCAGTCACCTGCTCGGGCGCCAGCCCGGCGATGGCCTTGCCGCCCAGCGTGATCGTGCCGCGGTCGGGCGCGAACAGGCCCGAGATCAGGTTGAAAGCGCTGGTCTTGCCGGCGCCGTTGGGCCCGATCAGCGCATGCAGCTTGCGGTCGCGCAGGCGCAGCGACATGTTCTTGATCGCCTGGATACCGCCGAAGCTCTTGGCCAATCCCGTGGCCACCAGCACCTCCTCGTCAGCGCCTCGCGGTGGCCGCAGGAAGTCTGGCAGCGTCACCAAGCCCGGCAGTCGCTGGGCCATCGCCGCGTCGTCCTCGACCGTCTTGCGCCAGCGCGCGGTGGCGCGCTCGTACAGGCCGACCAGACCGGTGGGCGAGAAGACAATGAAGGCGACGAACAGCAGACCGAAAAAGAGCAACCAGTTTTCGGTCACGCGCGACAGCGAGTCACGGAAGATCACGAAGAACAGTGCCCCCAGCGCCGGGCCCAGGAAGGACCGCATGCCGCCGATGATCACCATCGCCAGCAACTCGCCTGAGAACGCGACCGAGATCGGCTCGGCCGAGGTCATGCGGTTGTTGAATGCCAGCAGCATGCCGGCCAGTCCCGTCAGACTGGCTGAGGCGACGAAAGCCGTGAGCTTGACGCGGTTGGTCGGGTAGCCGACGAAGCGCGCGCGCTGCTCGTTCTCCCGGATCGCCACCAGCACGGTCCCCAGCGGCGAGCGATGGAAGCGCCAAAGCGCCAGCAGCGCGGCGAAGCTGATCGCCGCGACCATTGCGTAAAACGCTGCGGCGCTGTCGAAGGACTGGCCGCCCAGCGTTGGTCTGGCGATGCCGCCCAGGCCGTTTTCGCCGCCGGTGAAATCGGTCCAGCGAAACGCCACCGAGTACAGCATCGCCGACAGCGCGAGCGTGAGCAGCGAGAAATACACGCCGCGTCGGCGCAGGATCAGGAAGCCGAAAGCCCAAGCGATGGCCGCCACCAGCGCCAGTCCCAGCGCCAGCGGGGCGAAGAAAGCGCCCGGGAACAGGTCGCGCTGGACCATCGCTGCGGCATAGGCCGCCAGCCCGAACCAGGCGCCGTGGCCGAAGGAGGTCAGGCCGGAATAGCCGACCAGGATGTTCAGGCCCATGCAGGCCAACGCGAAGATCACCACCTCGGTGGCCGATGTCACGCCCAGGCCCAGCAGTGACAGCGCGAAAGGCAGCAGCAGCAGGGCCAGCGCGGCAACGAGGAGATCGCGTTTCTGGGGCATGGCTATTCGAAGCGCTGGATGCGGTCACCGAACAGGCCGCGCGGGCGCACCAGCAGCACCAGCAGCATCAGCAGGTAGATGGCGGCCTCGGAGTACTGCGAATAGCCCAGTGCCGTGACCACGCCCTTGGTCAGGCCCACGACCAGCGCGGCCAGCACCACGCCCCAGAACGAGCCCAGGCCGCCGATCACGACCACCACAAAGGCCGAGGTGATGATCTCGGCGCCCATCGCCGGGTGGATCGCGAAGATCGGCGCCAACATCACGCCTGCCAAGCCGGCCAGACCCACGCCCAGGAAGGCGATCGCTGCCATGTAGGGCTCGAGCGAGATGCCCATCGCCCCCACCATGTCGGGGTTTTGCACGCCGGCCCGGACCACTCGGCCAAACGGGGTTCGCTGCAACAGGTACCACAGCCCAGCCACACAGGCCGCAGCGACCAGCAGCAGCAGCATGCGGTAGCGCGGGTAGACGAAGTCACCGATGAAGATCTGGCCGCGCAGTTCTTGCGGTATTGCCCACGCCAGCGGCGGCGCGCCGT
>Ga0214919_10004822_pt1 | contig 19432 bp, 15 predicted proteins | sample LL1503_MetaG_FD_177994 | JGI IMG/M metagenome (GOLD analysis project Ga0214919, IMG submission 177994) | Freshwater microbial communities from Lake Lanier, Atlanta, Georgia, United States - LL-1503 | ecosystem: Environmental > Aquatic > Freshwater > Lake | place: USA: Georgia | collected...
CGAGCGGCTACTCGAGCAGGACATCGTCGGCGTGTCATTCAAGTCCCCGCCCAGTCCTCGTCCCGCGAGATCGCGGTGAGCGGGGTCCCGATCTCCATCGGTGCCGTCGCGGCTCTCGCGGTCGCGGCTGGCGTCGTGCGCCGGGGGAGTCTTTCTGCCCAATCTCCCGCGTTGGTCGAGCCTCCCGCGCTGGCCGAGCTGCGCCGGGCTGCCGAGTGGCTCGCCGAGGACGACCCGGAGTGGGCCGAGGGCGGCTGCGCCGACATTGCGATTCTCGAGCGCCGAAGGGTAGGAAGTCGGGGCCAGGTTCCTCTCTTTCGCAATCTCCCGCGGGTCCAGCGCCCCGCAGCGCCACGCGTACCCAAGCCCGCGCCAAAGCTTACTCCCGAGCAGATCCAGGGGAAGATGAAGGGGATCGCCCGGCGGGCGCAAGTGGAGCTGCGCGGCCGGGGCACGACGCTTCCCTTACCGACGACGTTTCTAGACTCGGGGATGCGCGGCGGGTACGTGTACGAGACGACCGATTCTGGCATGATCGTCCGCGTGGGCCCAGCCGAAACATCCGAGAACGAATTCTTGCTGTTGGACGAGGAGTTCGAGGGTGGCGTTGTTCGCGTCTTCGGCATCTTGGAGATCGAGGGCCACATTGTCACGTGGAAAGAGAAGGTAGACGAGGCGGTCGAGTGGTTCATCACACGGCGCTACGGGCACGATGACGATCCGGTTGGGCCGCGTTCCAGGATTCTGTCTGCGCTCTCTAATCTCTCCCCGTACTCGGGATCAACGAGGACCGCGCTGAAAACGCTCTCGCGTTACCCAGAGACGTCGGGGCTCGCGCGAGCCATTCAAAATGGTCTTCCTTCGGACGATCTTGATCTTTCCATGAACATCGGTGTCAACTCCGGCGGCTTTATTGTGGCGTTCGATCCATGAATGGCCGCGACCTCGCCCTCGCATCCCTTGCCGGCCTCGCGGTCGCCGGTGCCTTGCGTGCGCGCGGAAGCCGCGCGCTCTCCACGCCCGACCCCGCCGCCCTCGTGGCCCGGCTCAACGCGGATCCGCAGGTCGCCGCCTGGCTCCGGACCAACACCTACGGGGAGACCCTGGACGACTCCTGGACGTGGGGTGGCTGCCTCGTCTTCGGCGAGGCGCTGGTCGCGGCACACCCGCAGCTCGTCCTGTACGGGGTCGGGTACGCGCTGGATCTCGAGGATGCCGAGGAGGGGAGCTACGAGCACGTCGTGGCGCTCGACCCGGTGACGGGACTGTACTGGGACGCGCGCGGTTCGCACGCACACGACAAGCTCCTGGGCGACTACGTCTTGAAGCCCTTGTTCCGCACGACGATGGGAGAGACCGTGATCGTCCCGTTCGACTGCGAGCGGAACTGCGCGATCCCGTACGACGCAGCCATCGTCGCGCGCGTGGTTGCCCTGGCGCGCAGTGCCCCGGGAGGTTCTCGCGCCGTTGACCGCGTGCCCGGTCGCATCGCCATCGAGTCCGGTGGGGACGCGCTCCTCTGGCGGAAGGTCGGCGTCAATGTCGCCCCCGAGGAGAGCGACTACGAGGTCGCGCGCGACGCGACCGGGGAGGTCATCGGGGCCTCGACGTTCGGATGGAAGTCTGCGGGCGGCCTTGGGGATGGCGAGGAGCACGAGGTCGCCACGTTCTCCGTCGGCGTCCTCCCGCGCGCCCGCCGCCGCGGCGTCGCGCGTCGGCTCGTGAAGCGCATCCTCGCAGCACACCCTGGCACCGAGTTCAACGCCTGGGTGGTCTCGCCGCACATGGCAGCGCTGCTTGAGAGCCTCGGGTTCGACGCGGAGGACAGGGAGTGGAGCCCGGACGCGCCGCACATGAGCTTCCGTACGCCGACGCGTGCCGAGGCGAAGCGGAAGCGTGCGGCGCGGGCTGCACGAGAGGCCCGCGTAGCCGCCCAGGCTTCGAAGCCAAGACCCCCGCTGCAACCCGCGACGTACTTCGCGACGCACAGGGGCCCGGTGACGCTCGAGCACCTCAATCTCCCCGAGGGATTGCTGGCGGAGGCGCGCGCAGACCGGGCTCGCTACGCGACCGATCCGGCGGCGCGCCGGGCGCGCATTGCAGAGCTGCTCTCCGAACGCTCGGTCATCGTTCCCAGCCGGTCGCGTCTTGCCATGTCCGACAAGGGGCAGATCGTGCTCCAGGTGGATCCGCAGGGACGCGACGAGTCGCGCTCGGAACGGTCGGAGCGGCTAGCGAGAAGGTAATCTTGCCGGGACTCACTTGTTCAGTAGGTCTACTGGCGTCGGATCGGTTAGCCGGAAGCTGTGGACGGTCGCACCCTTGCCCTCGCTTCCCTCGCCGGCCTCGCGGTCGCTGGGGTCGCGCGTGCGCGTTCCGAGGGGAGCTTCATTCGATATGGTTCCCGTCGTCCTCCCGTTGATCCTACGACCCAGTCTCCCGCCTTCCGCGCCTGGTTCAAGGAGAGCGTCGTTGTCGATACCCGGGGTCGGCCCCTCGTCGTCTACCACGGCACCCCGGACGCGCGGGGCCTGCTCCAGGAGGGCTTTCGGACACACGCGGACCGCGCGTGCTGGCGCCGCGGGGATGACTGCGACGTGTTCTTCGCGTCGGTCAGCTCCCGGGTTGCCGATAGCTACGCAGACGAGGGTCGCGCCTGGGACTTCCAGGGGGCCGAACCGGCCGTCATCCCGCTCTACCTGTCCCTCCAGGACCCGCTGGTCGTGGATGCGAAGGGGCAGCGGTGGCGGAACACCCGGCACGTGATCGCAGAGGCGCGCGCCGCCGGGCACGACGGGGTCATCATCCAGGACAGCATCGACTACTACGACAGCCCGCCGCCGAGGACAAGGGTGCCGACGACCACGGTGTACGCGTGGTTCAGCCCGGCCCAGGCAAAGTCGGCGATGACGGGGCCACAGCACTCGAAATTGGATGGAAAGCCGCTCGCGGGGAGCGGGCCGAACGTCGGGACGTGGGATGCGAAGGACCCGCGGCTGAGCGCGAACCAGGGGCATCCTGATCCGACGGGATCGCCCGAGTTCAACCGCTGGTTCTCGGGGAGCCTCGTCACCGAGGATGGTCGCGCATCCGGACGGCCGCTGCGGGTCTACCACGGCACGCGCACCCATTTCGACACGTTCAAGACCCGTCGGGGCGCGGACCGGCTCGGCGCCTACTTCACAGCCTCGCCCGAGGCAGCCGGGAAGATGCACGGGGGCGTGCCCATCGTGATGCCGGTGTACCTGCGGATGCTCAACCCGGTGGACCTGCGCCATGTCTCGCGGGGGCTCCTGGCCAACCACCTCGGCCTCTCGAAGAAGGCGCAGTGGGACACGCAGGTCCAGGGCAGTGCGGGCCCCTACTCGACGCTCGAGTACCTCGGTCGGACCTACGACCTGGTCCCGAAGCTGAAGCGCCGCGGTCACGACGGGATCATCTTCGACGGGCAACACGAGGGGGACACGTACGTCGTCTTCGACCCGCGGCAGGTCAAGTCGGCGATCGGGAACAGGGGGACCTACCACGCGCACGACGCCAGGATCAGCGCGAATCGCGAGGACACGGCGATCACCGCGGAGCCCTCCTCGAGCGGTGCCTCCGCGATCGCGATCGTGACGCGCGGAGACCGGGTTCTCCTGCTCCAGCGCGGCGCGACCGCGCCCTGGAAGCCGCTCTACTGGAACCTGCCCGGCGGTGGGATTGACCCTGGGGAGACGCCGATCCACGCGGCGATCCGGGAGTGCCAGGAAGAAGCTGGAATCGCGTTGCGCCCTGGCAGCGTGCGCTCCCTCGGGACGTCGATGCTGGGGACATGGACGCTGCACTTTTTCACCGCGGAGTCGCCGACGGAGACCGTGCGCCTTGACTACGAGAGCGCGGCCCATGCCTGGGTGCGCCTCGACGAGCTGGCGAGGTACCGGTTGGTCCCGGGGATCGCACGGATGATCCGTCGAGCGCTGCAGGAGCCCGCGAAGGCGGGTGGTGCAAACCGCGACGTGAACGATGATCCCATGTTCGCGCGCTGGTTCGCCGGGAGCCGTGTCCGTGATGCACTGGGCGCGCCGCTCCGCGTCTACCACGGAACCCCGGGCGACCCGCGCAAGAGGGGCCCGTTCACCCGGTTCGACCCGAAGATGCGCGGAGGACTTGGCGGGGTCATGGGGTCCTGGTTTGCCTCGGATGCAGGCGCAGCGCGCTGGTTCGCGCGTCCCCGGTACGCGGGAGTCGTCCCGAGCGTGGTCGAGGCGTACCTGCGGATCGAGAACCCTGCGGAGTTCGCGTCGTACACCGCGTACATCCAGGCAGCCGATTCGCAGGCGCGCTTCGGAAAATCCATCGAGGACAACCTCAAGACCTTGCGGCGCTCGTTGATTCGGAAGGGCCATGATGGCTTTGTCATCCGGGGGTGCGACAGCGACAGTGGGATCAAGCGGGACGACTGGGTCGCGTTCGATCCGGACCAGGTTCGCATCGTGGGGAACGCATGAACGGCCGCGCCCTCGTCCTCGCCTCCCTCGCGGGCCTCGTGACCGCCGGGGCCATCACGCGTCGCGGCAGTCGCTCCCAGCTCACGTGGTCTGAGGAGCGCGCCGCGCGCCTCGCAGCTCCCATCCCCTCGACCTGGTACCACCTGACGGATCGCGCGAAGTTCCGGCTTGACCCGCGGTTCACGCCGTCCGACAACGCGCTGGCCATCGAAGACCGGTCCGGTCGCCCCGGGATCTACCTTGGGAGCGACGTGGAACGGTGGGTCAACGGGTCCGGGTACTGGCGACCGTTCGTGGCCGAGTTTCACGTCGATCCCTCCATCACCGAGGATCCCGGCGTCGGCGGGCGGTGGGGCGGGGAGCTGTTCGTCCCCGCTGCCTCGTTCGGCAAGCTCACCCTGCAGCGGGTCATCCCGCTCGACGCGTGGGCGCGCGAGCACTACGGCAGCCACGGGTGGATCGAGGGAGCGCTCGGTCGGGAGTTTGACACGGGGACCCCCATCGTGGAGCGCGGGTGGGACGAGCCGGTCAAGCCGCCTCCGTTCCGCGGATGGCGCTACCCAGGCCCCGACGTGCGCGACATGCCCGCGGACGAGATCCGGCGACTCAGGGCGCAGCTGCGGAAGGCGAGGCCGCGGGGGAGTCGCGGTACGCTCCCGCGTCCCGGGAAACGCGCGTCTGACGCGGTCATGTCGCGCCTCGGGCGAGCACGAGCCCGCGAGGTCCTGGCGGAGGGCGGGTGCGACGCGTGGGACCCCGAGTACCAGGAAGCACGCTTCTACCACGTCGCCCCCGTCGAGTCGCTGCCCGCGATCCGGGCACGCGGGCTCCGTCCCGACCAGCGGGAGCCGGGGTTCGTCGGGTTCCAGGAGTGGTCGAAGGGCCGGGTGTTCCTCTCTGCTGGGGAAGACGCGCGCAGCTACTGGGAGCGCGTGATGCACGACTCCACGAGGCGGACCTGGACCTCGGCCGAGTGGGTGACGCTGCGGATCCGCGCGGGATCCCCCGCCTACACGAAGGTCCAGCACGACTGGAAGGCCGAGCACCCGTGTAGTTTCTACGTCGAGTCGACCATTCCACCGAAGGATCTCGAGATCCAGGATGCAGCCGGGACCTGGGTGTCTCTCGCAGGCTGGACGAACCCGCGATGATGCTCTCCGACCTGGTGGCGCTGGCTGCGACGACCCGGCGAGACGGGTTGGCGCGCGAGGTCGCGCGTGTCGCCAGGGATCCGGAGGGCCGCCCGTCGGACGCGGTCCGAGCCTATCTCCTCGCCCACCCGGCGGACGCGGGGTCGCGCGGCGCGCTCTTGCGCGACGCGCGTCGCCTGCTTGAGCAGGCTCCGGGACAGGCCCATGTCCCGGCCACGCCTTCCCGGGTCCTCGCGCGCAACCCGGCGCACCACGGCTACCCTGTGGAACTCCGGGATCCTGCGTCCGACAGGTTCCCCCTCCTCGCCATGGAGGCCTTCTCGGGAGGCGGGCTCTTCTCGCTTGCAAGTGCCATCGAGGGGAACATCGAGGTCGCAGACTGCGAGTGGAACAAGGCCGCGGTCGCAACCCGTCACCGCAACCGGGAGTCCCTGCGGCTCGCGTTTGACCCGGTCCGGGCCGACGCGCGCACCTGGCGTCCCTCGACCCGGACCCCGGGTGGGCTCGATCTCCTCTTCGGGGGGCCGCCGTGCTCCCCGTTCAGCAAGGGGGCGGAGATGGGTCGGTCGGACCGGGACCGTGGGTGGCGCGCGGCCGACAACTTCTTCCCGCTGGCGCTGGACTGGATGGTCGATCTCCAGCCGCGCGCGGTCGCCTGGGAGAACGCGCCGACGCTGCTCGAGAAGCCGGAGTACCGACAGTGGCTCGAGACGTGGCAGGCCGAGGCCCGGATCGCCGGGTACGACTCGGAGGCACACGTGCTCGACGCGGCGGACTTCGGGAACCCGACGATGCGGCGGCGGACGTTTGTCCTCGCGTGGCCTACCGGGGCAGCCTGGGGTCACGCGCTCGCGCGGCGCCCCGGGGGCCACTTTGCGCGCCCCGGTTCTCCCGAGGTCCGCGCGGGCCAGAAGCTCCCGTGGCTCCCGATGGTTGACCGGCTGACCAGCGGCTGTTGTGCGGGGTGGGGGCTCGTTGACTGCGTTCACCTCGGGGCCTACGGGACGGCGGAAGGATCCTCGTGCCGGGGATGCGGCAACGGGCGAAACTTCTCCCCGGCGCCGAACACCGGCGGGGATCACGGGCGACGTGGGGTCAAGGGGGTCCAGATTGACACGGCGCGCGGACTCGTGCCGTGGCACACCTGGATCCGGGAGACGGTGGGCCCCGTGCAGCCGCGGTTCGACAAGTTCACCCCGGCGGACGCGGTGGGAGCCTGGACGCCGCTCGCGGCCCCGGCGCGCGATCTTGTGCTCGCGGCGGGACGCCGGGTGAGCGAGTACCTCTCGCGTACCGTGGTCCCTGGGTTTGAGAACAAGGCCGAGGGACTGATGATCCCGCCTGGGATCGAGTCCGAGCCCTACCGGGCGAACCGGACCTGGGGGCAGGCCGACCTGGAGGAGCTGCAGCGGATGAGCGTGCGGGACGCGGCGAAGCTGCAGGACGTGCCCCAGTGGTACGGGTTCGAGGGGAGCCGGATCGAGGCGTTCTCCCAGGTCGGCATGGGCGTTCCCGTGAACCTCGGGCGCGGGGTGATGGCGCACGTGCGCGCAGCGCTTGGCCTCCCGCTCCGCGCCCCCTGGTGGGAGACGCGGGTGCCGGTGCGACCACGCGCGGTCCCGTTTGAATCCCGGGCCGAGATCACGGCGACGCCGCGAGAGCAGCGGGCCCTCCGGAAAGGCGAGGGCACGGGGTGGCCAGACGGGCTCTGGCCGATGGACGCGTTCGACGCGTGCTACGCGGTTCCCCCGCCACTCCAGCACGGGCTCGTCCTCGCCGAGCACGAGATCGATGACTGGGAGGCCATGCTGCACCACGGGGAGGTCGGGGCCGAGGCCGAGCGTGCCGAGGGGCGATCCAAGGGGGACCGGGGAGCACGCGTCCTGCCGGGGGAGGTCGTCGCCCAGGGGCGTCGTCGAGCGGGGCGGCAGGTCCAGGCCCTCTTCACGCCGGACGGGCTCGCGCGCGACGCCCTGTGGGAGGCGGGGTACCGGGGTCCTCCCGACGTGCCGCCCGACGCGATGCCATGGTCCGAGGAGATCGACGCGACGGAGGAGTGGGCAGACGCGTTGCGGTACAGCGACGGGGGGCCGTGGGCGACCGTGCTCGGCCTCTACCTGCGCCTCGCGTACCCGGAGACGATGTACGGGAGGGGCGAGGAGTACCCGTGGCGGGAGCTGTTCGATCTCGAGGCGGATCTCCCCACGATCGACGCAGGTACGGCTGCCGTGTTCGCGGAGGCCGGACTCCCGGCGCCCACCCCGGCGCTCCTGCAGCGCGCGCGGGTCCGCGATCGGGCCGCGCGGTGAACGGCCGCGACCTCTCCCTTGGCCTCGTCAGCGCGCTCGCGCTGGGTGCCATTGCTGCGCGCCGGGGAAGCTTGAACACGAGCACGCCCATCGCCCTCCTCCCCAACCGCTTCACACCCGGGGGATGGGTGCCCACGGTCGACGTGGTGAGCGATGACGTGTACGACCAGGTCCGGGTCAACGTGCGGCAGGATCACGAGGATGGCGAGTCCTACTCGGTTGGCTGGATTGGCATCGAGGAGCTTCCGGCAGCCGAGGAGAGCTTCTGCACGGGGCTCAAGCGGCTGGCTCGGAAGCACCCGCGGGTCCCGGCGTGGCGCGTCACCACCGTGCAGCTCCAGGATGCCTACCTCGGGCACGGACTCGGCGTCTCGCTCTACCTCCTCGCGGCCCAGGCGGCGGTCCAGTGGACCCGCGGTCCAATCCTCCTGGCGCGGGACGAGTGCGGGCCAGGCGGGGAGACGAGCGAGCGGGCGGACCGCGCGTGGCGCCGTCTCGCAGTACGCCCCGAGGTGGCCAAGGGGAGCAACCACGAGGCCGTGCTCGTCACGCCGGCGTCCCTCGGCATCCCGGTCACCTCGCGGCTGCAGGACGCGCTGCGACACTGGAAGGGCGAGACGACGACGTTGACCCTGCACATGCGGGACGAACGGGCGCGCGCGCCGATGCCCGGCTCCCAGGGTGGACGCGAGCGGCGCTTGGAAGCCGCTGCACTCCTGGACGAGCTGGACCACCACGCGCGCCCCTGTCCACGACCGCTCTACCGGGGATCGATGTACACGCCCCGCGGGGTCAACAGCTGGACGACATCCCGCCGCGTCGCCGAGGGGTTCTGTCGCGGCGAGAACAAGCGGTTGGTCGCGCGGGGCGAGCCTCCTACCAGCGTCGTGCACGAACTGCCGGCGGGCACGCGTGGCGTGCGGATCGCGGACTTCATCCAGGAGCCCGACGGCGAGGCCGAGTGGATCGTGCAGACGCCGGCGGGGAGCCTCGCGATCGCGGCACGAACCGAATAGGATGAGCGGGTGAATGGTCGTGACCTCGCCCTCGCTTCTCTCGCTGGCCTCGCGGTCGCTGTCGTGTCGAAGCGACACGGCCCGACTCCAGTCACGAGCGGCTCTCGCGCGAAGAGCACGCATAGCGCCGACCTCCTCCAGCGGGGTACGGACGCGCTTCCCGATTGCCTCGGATCGATGGACCACTTCTACCACGCGACCGCGTTTGCGAACGTGGCGACCATCGCGAAGAAGGGGCTGCGCCCGTCCACCGGCACCAAGAGCACCTGGGGTCACCAGCGCAGCTGGAGTCTCGGCAAGCTGTTCCTGTCCGCCGGCGAGGACGCGGGCGTCGCGTGGTGGCGCACGCTGCGAAACAACGGTGTAGAGACGCCCGTCCTCCTGCGGGTGGATCGTGCCATCGCGGACTCGACGCCCATCCACCTCGATCCGAAGGGATCGAGCGATGTCGAGTGCAGCTTCTTCACGACGCGTCCGGTACCGCCCTTCGTCATCTCGTTCTACGATCCACGCGTCGACCGCTACGTACCCATCGCCGCGTGGGCGAGCTACCTCCAGTCCCTGGGGCAGGGCTTTGACCTTGGCGATCACCACGAGATCTACGCGCCGAGCTGGGCCACGGAGGATCCCGAGTGGGAAGAGGAGGGGGCGTGGGAAGAGGATTGAACGGTCGCGATCTCGCCCTCGCCTCCCTCGCCGGCCTCGCGGCTGCTGGCGTCGCCGCGTCGAGGAGTGGGAGTCGCAGCGCGCTCGATCGCCGGTGGAAGAGGGCATTTCACGGGTCCTCGCACGACGCCGAGATCCTCGACGCGGGCCAGGTGAATCCTTCCATGCTTCCACAGGCCTATCCGACCCTGTCCAGCCTGGCCGAGCACCTCGAGGCCATCCCGGGTATGGACGATGCCTCACGGGCACTTCGTGCGCGCTTGTGTTGCGACGAGAAGGCGGGCGGCTTGATGCCCATGCAGGGCTACGCATACGTCGCTCGGAAGGAAGTCTCACGCAAGCACGGGGTTCCGGTCGAGGTATGCCCTGACGTAACGCGACTCGTACCCGACGAAGACTTCATGGCCTACTGCGTCGCGGACGCGCTCGGGTACATCGCGTTCCACCACCTTCGGTGGAGGCCCGGGATCAAGGTGGGGGACGCAGGGGAGGCGATCCGTGCCTTGCGTGCCGCGATTCCGGAGTCCAGGTGGACTCGCTTGGACGCGGACGTGCTCCGTGCGCTACGCGCAGCGCTGCCGGACAGGAAGATCCCGAGGGTCCAGACCGCGGCGTGGTCCATCGTGCACGACTACATGGTCAAGTACACGGTCACTGGCAAGCAGGAGTCGAAGAACGTGATCTTCTGCCTCCTCGCCATCGCCGGGAAGGAGATCATCCGTGAACTCGGGGGTACTGACGTAGGTCGAGAGGCGATTCGGCAGATCTTGAGGGTGGCGTACAGCGCGGCGCACGAGGGCCCGGTCCCGGTCGCACCAAGGGGGTCCCCCAGCGTGGTCCGCGGCCCTTACCGGCGAACCCAACCCCATGCCTCCTCTTTCCCCCGCTGGGAGACCGATCCCGACGCGTTCGGCCGCACTCCGAACCTGCGCGAGGTGGCGCCTGGTCTCTACGTCGGCGCCGCGACCGCGGTGCTCTACCCGCCCGGATCGTCCTGGAACCCGGGCGAGACGGTGCCTCTGAACGACGCCGAGTCCGGCATCGCTCCCGGTTGGGACACCATCCTGTGCCTCAACTGGAGCGAGAGCGACCTCGGACTGCGCGAGGCCCTCGGCGGTCCGCCCCCATCCCTGCGCGCGGGCTACGGAGCCGCGCGGGACTGGTGGTGCAGCTCGTTCCTCGACGGGAACGCCGTTCCCGCCCGGGTGCTCGACGACGCGCTGTCGCTGTGGGCACACCGGGAAGGACCGATGCTGATCCACTGCCGCTGGGGCTTGTCGCGGTCGGCGTCCGTGGCCGCGGCGCTCCTCCGGCTGAAGTTTGGTCTCTCGCGCGACGAGGCGCTCGAGCGCGTTCGCCTCCCCGGTGTGCCGCTGTCCGAGTGGCCGCGGGTCCGCACGTTCAACTCGGCGATGGCGCACGTGGACGGGATGCTGCGGGTCCGGAGCGGATTGGAATAATCATCTACTTCACTTGTCGATTCTGTTGACATGTGTTCTATATGCGTGTATGTCTCGTTCATGCACGTAGTTTACCAACGAGAGTCAGGCGCGTGGTTGGCACGAGTGGATGGTGCGGTGATCGCGCGCGGCGCGACGCTCCGCGCTGTGCAAGAACGCACATGTCGTTTGCATCCAGGGCATCCATCGGAGACGCGGCTACCCATTCCAGTTGCCGAGCTTCTGCAAGAAGCGCGTCAAGCTACCGAATCTGCTCGCCTCGAAGGTGCGCGCGCCAAGCGCAGCGTCCGGGCGTGCGCCGAGTCACTCCATGCTTTCATGGGGTTGCAGGACGTGGCCAGGATCCTCGAGATATCTCCGCAACGTGTTCACCAGATCCTGCGCGAGCCAAGTCCATTCCACGAAGGAGCATCGTCATGACGGTACAACCCAAGCGCAGATCCTACACCGTGACCGAGCTGGAGCGTTGCGTCGGGACTGCTCTTCGGCATGCGCGCGCTGGCGATGTCGTGACCATCACAGCCAATGGACGAATCGTCGCGCAGATCGTGCCCGTGTCCCCCCAGGTGAACTCGCGCGCCGAGGAGATCGCTCGGCTCGTCCGCGGAGAGGCTCTTCTCAAGGACGAGATCGACGCGTCCCTGGATCTCCAGGGATGGACACCATGAACATTCTGAAGCGCGGAGACGTCTATCGATCGATCGAGGTTCGACAGCAACGCGGTGACAAGACCGGGTACTACGTCGTCGTTTCGAGAGAATACGTCACGAGTACGCCGCGGATCCGCATGGTGATGTGCGCTCCCATCTACAGTGAGCGACTTGGTGTTGCGACTGAGATCCTCGTAGACGAGAGGAACGGGATTGACCATCCGTCCTCGCTGCGCTGCGATTTCATCATGACATTGCGCAAGGAGGCGCTCACACGACGCGTTGGCGCCTTGGACCACGAGCAGATGCGTCTGCTTCGTCCGGCTATTGTCGCGGCCTTCGGGCTGGACGAGGACGTGGGATAGTTCTACCCGAGACGTGCCAAGAGCAGACGAACTCATCGTCCGAGGATGGCTTCCGCTCGCGCGACAGCCCGGCGCCGCGCCTCTCGTGTCCAGCGCGCGGAGGACCCACGATTCGCGCTTCCGTCTCCCCGCGCGTCCCGCTCCGCCAGCGTGAACGGCCGGATCTCGCCCTTCTTGAACTCCTGGACCAGCTTCTTCGCGACGCGCTGGGCGAGGTCGAGCACCTGGGTCGAGCGCTGGTCGTCCACTCTCTTCTCGGTCGCGGTCATCAGGTCCCGGACCGAGAAGCGTCCCGGGGTGAATGTCGTCCACCGTTTCCCGTCGAACGACACGGTGGTCGGCTCGTAGGAGACCTTGCTGACGCTGATCGTGATCCCCTCCTCGTCCTCGACGCGCTCGTTGACGCCGTACGCGTCCAGCTGGTCACGGTAGAACCCGTCGTTGGACACGACACGCGTCGGGTACCCCGCGTGGGTCAGGAGGGACGCGACTCCCGCGAGGAACACCGGCATCGACGCGTGCTCCACGCGCCCGTCCCAGGAGGGCACGCGAGCCACCCGGGGCGGCCCCTTGACGACAGGCCTCCCTGGCCCGGTCGGTTTTGCCTTCCGGTCGGTCATCCCCAGTACCAGGGCCACCATCCGGGTGAGTGGGGCCAACGCGCCGGCAGTGGCGTCCGCGAGTGCCTCTCGTGCTACCACGTAGGACTCGTCGTGCCCGCCGTACCCGAGGCGGTGCGTGGCCTCGTGGCAGGCCTTGTTGTGGAGGTAGGCCGCGATGATCTCTGGGTTCGACGGCAGCTCCTGGTAGAGCTTCACGACCGGGACCGGGTTCAAGGAGAAGAGCCCCTGGCCGTACTCGGCGCGCGTCCCGTCGTCGAAGATGAACCCGACGGAGAACGCGTCCCGCTTGGCGCGCGTCTCGGCGAGGACGAGGGAGACGGCGGCCCGCCAGAGGAACAGGATCGGGAGGACAGCACCCGGGTCCTGGAGGTAGGGATTCAGTCGCTCGACGGTCCACTGGCCCCGGTTGATCCGGAGCGCGCCGATGCCGGCGAACGGGTTGACGAACCCGCGTCCCCGCAGCTCGGCTTGACGCAGGCGCTCCTTCTCGGCCGCGGCTTGGCGCAGCTCGCGTGCGACTTTCTCCCGCTTTTCCTCCTCTCCGTCGGGTTCGGGTGGGGACTCCGCGGCCGCCTCGGCCGCCATGTCCTGGAACGAGCGAGACACCGCCCCGGCGGAGGACCTCGATCGCTGCTGTGCCGCGGGAGCCGGAGGTTTCTCGTCATACTCACGCTGGCGCGCGCGACCGAGCGCTGAGCGCAGGCCCGGGATCGTCTCGAACATCGCCTGGAGGACGGGGTCCTTGTCCGCGAGGTCCGAGAGCGACTGCAGCTGGTGCTGGTTGAGGTCCATCACCTCGGAGGACGGGGGTTCCTCGACGAACTCGGGCTTCGGTCCCTGCGTGGCGGAGACCAGGTCAACGGTCAACTCGGCATAGAGCAGGTCCCAGGTCGCCTGCGAGGGGCCCGAGAGATCCATGCGCGATGCGGTGAGTGGGTAGCCCTGCGCGGTCGGGCGGATGGCCGTGTCGAGGTCGACGACGACGTCGATGGGCGCCTTCCCGTCGCCGATCTTCTTCCAGAACTGGGTCAGGCCGCCGAGGCGCAGGTACATGCACCCACCGACGCTGGATCGCTCGTAGCTCCGCACCTTCCCGGTGATCCCCTCGCCCCACTGGGCGTTCTCGGCGATCACCGTACCTGGGCCCATGAACGCCGGTTCCACGAGGACGCCGTTGAAGCGGATGGGGAAGGGCGCGTTGCAGGACGCGAGGAACGTGACGAGGCGCTCGAGGATGGGGAAGTACTCTCCGGACCAGTAGGAGTAGGCCCCGACGTGCTTCTTTTCGATCCCGACGATGGTCAGCTTCGTTCCCTGCCGGGGGCGTGCTGTGCGGATCGCGATGTCCTCGTAGAAGCTGGTCGAGGCGAAGATCCGGTTCCGCGTGTGGAGCGTCCAGGTGAATGTCTCCGAGGCCCCGAGGAGGATGGCCTTGGCGATGCCGAACCCGCCACGCTGCATGTCGCGGCTCGACATGGTCGCTATTTTCGACGTGTCGCCGAGCGACAGGAACTTCTGATCCGCGGTCTGCTCGCTCATGCCGATGCCGTTGTCCTCCCAGGCGAGCGTGCGGGTCGCGGCGTCCCAGGTGACGTTGAACTGTCCGTCGCCCACTCGTTCGAGCATCCCGGCGCGCACCGCTTCCTCGATCGCGTCCCAGCTGTTCTGGAGCGCCTCGCGCGTCGCGACGACCGGGAGGTCCACGTAGGCGCCGTACATCTTCTCGGCCGCCAACTTCCACATCGCCCCCTCGTTCACCTTGACCCGCGTGGTGCCGACGAGGCGGCCCTGTTGCTGGGCGATGGGCTGCTGGGCGGCGGGCTGCTGGGCGGCGGGCGGCTTGGCCTGTTGGGAGGCCCTGGACATGGCCTGCAGCTCCAGGAGCGTCGCGCGCGAACCCCGGGGATGCGTAGCCTTCGGGGCCGCGGTCCGCATGCGCAGCAGGACGGCGTGGTCCTTCGCGGACAGGATCGCGCACGATCCTCCGGTCGCGCTGCGAGGGGTCTTCGAGGCTGCGATCGCGACCGCGCCGATGCCGACGGCACCGAGGAACCAGGGGATAGGAGAGGTGGGCATGCGCCCGTATATCGCGTCGCGTGGGTGCGCGGGATACGCGGGGTGCGTGAACGGTTCCACGCTCGCGTTGATCTCCGCCGCTGGCCTTGCCGGCCTCGGTCTCGCGTCGCGAGCCCGGCGTCCCCATGCTAGCGGGTCGCGCGGGATTGTCGGTACGGGGCGAGGTCGGGCCGACACGATCGCGCTGTTGCTCCAGCACGGGGCCACCGTCCGGTCGTACCGCGATCTGGACCCGGCAGCACGCGCATCCCTCGCCGACTACTGCGGCACGCATGGCCCCTTCTTCCTGGAGTCGATGGCGCGGTGGTCCACGGACCCGGCGGGAAACGACCGGGAACACGGGCGCAGCCTCTTCTTGCGCGGGGAGCTGCCGACACCGGTGGCGACGGCGCTGGCGTTCGAGAGCCTGGAGGAAGGGTGGTCGGATTTTCCGAGTTACCACGCTTGGTACCTGTCGCACGACCGAGCACCCGCGCACGGCCCGAAGAACCGCTGGCCATCGATCGTCTCGGGGGATCCCGAGGACGAGTTCTTCACGGATGGCTGGCACCGCTTCCACAGCTACGTCCGCGATGGGCACCCGACCGTTCCGGTGATCCTTCCTCTCCTTCGGGAGGAGGGGATCGCGATCCTTCGCCAGGGTCTCCAGGCTGCGGTCGCGCGCGCCGGCAAGGCGGGGAGCCGCGCTCGTGCCCCAGCGTACCTCTGGCACGGGACAAGTCGCGCGCACCTCGCGTCCATTCTGCGTGATGGCCTGCGCGGCCCCGTCAGCTGGTGGGGGACCGAGCGGATGGCGATCTACTTCGCGGACGTGGCCGCAGAAGAGTCCGCTGCGTTTGAACCCGTACTGCTCCGCGTTCCCCTCGACCGCTTTGACGCGCACCACGTGAAGCCGGATCCCGCGATGATCGAGGAGCCGATCGAGCACCTGCTGGAGGAGTCGACGGAGACCTTGTACGACGAGTGGATGCGCTCTGGGCGCACGTGGCGCGACAGCCTGCGCATCTACGAGGCCGTCACCTACGATGGGCCGACCGTGCGCGTGACGGCAGCCGACGTCGTGTCAGCACCAGCGAGAGGGCACTGGGGATGAACGGCCGCGACCTTGCGCTCCTCTCTGTCGTTGGCCTCGGCCTCGCATCGCGCGCGCAGGGAAGCCGCTCCACCCTGGAGTCCCGCGCGACCTCGCGCGCCGCGCGCCACGCCGAGTGGGCGAGGCGGGCGAGCGCGTCTACGATCACGCTCCGCTCCGGCGCGGACTCGTTCTACCGCGGCCAGCACGACGGGTACATCCTCGCCGTGTTCCCCGACGGGGAGCGCCGCGTAGTCGTCGGCCGGCTGGACTGGTCCAGGTTCCAGGGGAAGTACAGCGTCAAGATGGTCGAGGTCGCCCCCGAGTTCCGACGCATGGGCGTCGCGACGAGGCTCTACGCCGAACTGTTCCGGGCGCAGGGGATCCAGGCGTCTGACCTCGAGCCGAGCTGGCTCACGCCGGACGGGGCTGCGTTCCGGAAAGGGGCCCGTTTCGCCGCGAGGAAACAGGGGGTGAATCGGAAACAGGGTCCGCGCGGGAGCCGCGCCATGCGCCAGCCGACCGCGGACGTGGGTCTCGCGATCGGCGAGTCGGACGCGGGACCACCCGCAGTCCTCCTCCTCGACCTCGGGGTCCTGCGGGCCATCCGGACGCGGGATGACCTGCGGAGTGCACAGACGCGCGTCTTCACGGATGCCCGCGGGCCGTCACGCGGCGGACCTTTCGTGGCCCCCGGCGCGCTCCTCGGGTACATCCGCCTCGGCTACCCGCGCAACGAGTACGGGCACGTGGCCTGCGGGGACACCGAGGACCTCGAGCCGCTCCAGGTCACGATCTCGGCCGCGGTGCCGGGGTGGGGACCCCTGCTCTACGACTGCGCGCTCTGGGTCGCCAGCGAGGACGCGGAAAACGGGTTCCTGATTCCCGACCGGTGGCGCGTGTTCAGCGAGGCGGAGACCGTCTGGCGGTACTACATCGAAAAGCGCCGTGGCGAGATCGTCGTGCGTCCGGTTCCCATCGCGTGCGCAGAGCACGGGAACTACGACTACGACAGGGATACGACGAAGCCGCACCCGTACCTCGACCAGATGGTCCGGTTCCGCACGAACAGCAAGGCGGCGCGCGCCATCCAGCCGGTCTTCGAGCGGGGACGGGACATGGTCGAGACCCTGGCCGAGCGGTTTGGCGTGGACGCGGATGCCGTCCTCGCCGATCTCGTCGACCTCGGCGAGGAGTTCTTCAGCCACCGGTTTGACGGGTGAGCGCCGAGCTGGCCCTTGGCGCCGTGGCGGGCCTCGTGATCGCGGGGGCCTGGGCAGGGAGCGCCGGTCGGCGCGCGGGCTCCCGGAACAGTGGGGTCGTCATCACGGTCCGGACGACCGCGGTGGGCGCGTTCCTCCCGATCCCGCTTGCCGATCCCGGCGTGCTGGCGCTCTACCTCGAGGCGACGCTCGCGCCCGAGCACCCTCTCCACGATCTCTGGGAAGATCGTCCGGTCGGACTGCTCCACGTCCGTGTCCTACCCATCCCGTCGCTCGGGGACCGGTGGTTCCCGTGCATGGAGGACCTGCGCGCGCTACGGAAGGCGTACCCGTCGCTCCGCAAGAAGGTCGCGCGCGTCGGCCAGGTGAAGTTCGCGGAGTCGCACCTGCAGCGGCGCGGCATCGGCACGCAGCTCTACGAGACGGCACTCCAGGCGTTTGCGCCCGGCACGTTCGTCCTCGGCCCCGACACCTGCGGGTATGGCTCGACGACCCCGGATGCCGAGCGACGCTGGGCGGATCTCAAGCGCCGCTGGGTCTCGTCCGGGGATCTCGTCTTGAACCAGCGTCTTGAACCAGCGTGATGCGCGCTACGTGTCGCGCTGGATCCACGCCTCGGGTGGGGCCGCGAGGATCGCGCGCAGCACGAGTCGCCGGCCACACCGGACCCGGTCGTCCATGCGCGCCGCGGCGCCGATGTTCGGCCGTGCGTGCGCGGCCGCGCTCCCCGCGTGGTGCCATGCGACGCCGATAGCGGACTCGGTCGCGCTCCCCGCCGCGCCCTTTCCGACACTCGCGGCGCGAAAGACGCGGGCGGCTGCGAGGGCGGCGTGGAAGGCGTGCGCCACGCCGGGCGCCAGGTAGGGACGCACGGGGTTGCGTGCTCCCGGGTCCCAGTACCCGACAAGGCGGTCGCAGGTCGCGCGGTCGCGGTTCGCCGCGGCGTCGCGGAGTCCCAGGATGGCCGCTTCCTGACCGCTTGTCGCCAGGGCTCCCCGGCATGACGCGATGGCCGCGTCGGCCGATTCAACCGCGTCGCGCACCCAGCCGTCGGGGACAGTCTCCACCCAGGGGTCTCCATCGGCGAGCCCGCGTCCCGCGTGTCCGGCACGCTGCCACGGGATCCCAGCCTCCGTCATCACGTCGATCACGACCCCCGGTTCGCCTTCGCGGATGGACGACATCGCGGCTGCGTTCTTCCGAATGAGCGCGCGTTCCGGCTTGGTCGGGTTTGGGTAGCGGTCCAGGAGGACGGCAAGGTCGCAGATTGCGTCGAGGTTTGGGTTGACGAGGAGGTCGTCGACCGACTCTACCAGGGTGGACTGGTGTGCGGCTGAGCCGCGGCGTGCGGCGAGGCCCAGGCCCGCGAGGCCCGCGACGGCGGCGAGGGAGAGAGGGAGGCCGGAAGACACGCGATGCCCTAACCTGTCGCGCGCTCGGCTTACAGCCGGCGCGGCTTTCCAGGCTGGTTCAGCGGCTTGCGCGGCGCTTCCCGGGGCCAGGCGTCCTCCGCCGGGATGGGCAGGCCGAGGGCGCGGCACGCGTTCCGCAAGCACGCCCAGCAGTGGGCAGCATCCCGGCGCACCTCGCCGGGACGCTCGGTCCAGTGGGCCGGGTCGCCGGAGATCCACGTCTCGCCGCGGGCGACGCGGGCGACATCCACCATCGCGCGCACCGGACTCCCGCCGTGGCCTTGCCCAACCACTGGCCCGATCGGCCTGCGGATCGCGATGATCACGGCGCCGGTTCCCGGGTCGATTTCCCACGCCACGGTCCCGCTCCCGCTCTCGTGGCGAAGCGAGGGAGCGATGCCTGCCCACGCGAGGCGCTCGCCGTCCCCGGCGAGGTCGGCGGCCCGGAGGCGACTCCACCACGCCCGGGTGGCGCGGTCGAACCGCGCGTAGTCCGCGGAGCCCGGCGCCGCGCTCGCGGCGGGGTCGTAAGCCGACGCCAGCTCGGCGTCGGTAGGGCCGAGGTCGTCGCGCGCCCAGCCATGGCCGAACTCCGAGGCGAGGGCACGCATGCGCCGAATGGCGACCGGGGACAGGGCGGGGACGACGGGGGAGCGGTGGGTAGGGGTCATGCCGGGTAGACGCGGGACGGTTTCCCGACCGGACAGCGAGCCAAACTCCCTGGCCGCGTGCGCCGGAATCGCCCGCGCGATAGGCGAGTGCCGTGGATCCGCGCGCCCTCGTCCTCGCCTCCGTCGCCGGCATTGCCAGTCTTGGCCTCGTGCGCGCGCGTTCCGGCGGGAGCCGCGCGGTGGCGCCGGCGCTCCCGGTCGTGTCCATCCTCCACGCGCAGGACACGCGGCCCTGCTTTGACGACGAC
>Ga0214919_10004823_pt1 | contig 19432 bp, 15 predicted proteins | sample LL1503_MetaG_FD_177994 | JGI IMG/M metagenome (GOLD analysis project Ga0214919, IMG submission 177994) | Freshwater microbial communities from Lake Lanier, Atlanta, Georgia, United States - LL-1503 | ecosystem: Environmental > Aquatic > Freshwater > Lake | place: USA: Georgia | collected...
ATCGTTCCGAGGTGCTCTAACTCGGTATTCACAAGCGCCAATTTGCCTTCAAGATCGTTTCGTTGCTCAACAACAGTTTCGAAGCCGTCTCGAATGGTGAGCAATTCGCGCTGGAGTTTCACCAGTTCGGCAATTTTGCTCTCGGTGTACAAACTGATCTGCTCATTTTTCATGCGCAAACCGTGTGCTTCGGCGAGCAATTCCTTAATTAGTTCGTCGCGGTCGTCTTCGCCAATTGACACCTGTTCATCATATCTAGCCTCAGATAACCCATAACGAAGGCGATTTTGGTGGCGAAGTAGATTGATTATCAATGCAACTCGTACCAGTCAGCATCCGCTCGATTCTTCGGTGGACTGAATATGTCTATGCAGCAGCACTGATCTTTTTTCTCACTCAAGGACCAGTGCTTTCCATGTGGTTTGCAAGCGAACAACAGAATGCGCGACCGGCACTCGCTCCACAGTTAGCAACATATTTCTTGGTGCAGATTCCAGCGCTGGTGTTCGTTGCGCGGCAGAAATTTACCATGCGCGACGTACGGGGCCCACTCGGCCTGCTTGCCGTGTTTTGTATCTGGTTAACTGCGACAACATTGTGGGCAACCAATGGTCAACACTCAGCAGTTGAGTCGGTGTCATTGCTGACTACGGGTATCTGTGGAGTGTATTTCGCAAAGCGATTTTCGTTGATTGAAAAACTCACCGTTGTTGTTGGTGCAATGCAACCTGGACTCGTGCTTTCTCGTTATGCCATTGCCCACAACTGGAATTTTTCGAAGAGCACCGAAGGCTTTTGGACAGGTATCTACTTCAATCGCAACTCGCTTGCTCCGGTGGCAATGGTGAGCGTCATCTCTGCCGGTGCATTGATGTACGTCGTGTATCGCAGGAAAAATGACACATTGCGCATCTACGAGTTGTGCTTGTTGGCCGATGTAGTGATTTTTGGGTTAGTGGTTGCCATTCGAACACATTCCAACACACCATTTGGTGGGCTGATCGCGTTCGGTGCGGTGTTTGCTTTTTGGGATGTGTTACGAAAATCGCCACTGAAAAAACTATTGAACAGCGTCAAGCAAATTCGCAAGGTGTATGCAGCATTCGTCGCATTGGTAACGATCTGTTCGTTGCTTGCGATTCAATTCCAGTCGAAAGTGCTGCAAGCGTTTGGGGAAACCGTTGATTTCAATGGGCGCAGTGAAATCTGGAAGTACAGCTGGAATGGGTTTCTCGATAGGCCGCTATTGGGTTGGGGTTGGTTATCCGCTTGGCGGTCATGGGCATTTATGAAAATGGATCTGTGGTGGACGGTAGAAGGTGTCATGTGGTCACACAACGCTTACTTAGACCTGTTACTAGGCGGAGGCGTGCTTGCTGCTGTGTTGTTTACAGCAGCAGTGATATGGGGTGTGTATCGATTAGTTCCGACAGATAGTGAAAACCCAATTGAATCTTGGTCGATCGCGTTTATCTTTTTCTATCTGGCAATGTGCACCCAAGAGAGCTTCATCATTGGAAACCACTTTTTGTGGATGCTGTTTGTCGCAGTGTTGACGACTGATACAGCTATTGCGAAGCAACCAGATCAATCATTAACTGCTTAGCCTCGGTGGTAGCTGCAGAAATTGCAGACGAAGAAACACCAGGAACCTGGACATGCGAAATAAGTGGGTGAGATGGCCGAACGTCGATTTCGCCGTCCCCGAAGAGTTCTTCATGAACCTTCTCACCTGCGCGCAAGCCAACGATTTCAATCTCGATTGCTTTTCCAGAATTAGTTACCAGTTGTTTAGCAACGTCGTAGATGCTTACGGGAGTACCCATATCTAATACGAGCGCCTCACCAGACTGTCCGATTGCTCCAGCCTGAATTACCAGTTGAACAGCCTCGGAAATGGTCATGAAATAGCGGGTAACACCGCGATGAGTTACCGTGAGCGGCCCACCATTGGCAATTTGGTCGCGGAACGACATCAATACACTTCCGCGCGAACCCAGCACATTTCCAAAGCGAACCGACATGTACTTGCCAGTTGAAACAGTTTTTCCAAAATTTGCAGTAATGCGTTCAGCAACGCGTTTGGAATAACCAAGCACGCTGATGGGGTTCGCGGCCTTATCAGTAGAAATATTGACAAATACACCAACACCTACTGCTGCAGATGCCTCTAGCAACGTGAGAGTTCCCAACACATTGGTTTGATACGCCTCGGTTGGGTACGTCTCGAGTAACGGCAGGTGCTTGAGCGCGGCTGCATGGAATACCACCTCAGGCTTGCGCGTGTTGAAGATGTGTTTGATGGTTTCCGCATCTCGAATATCGGCAAGCACGGTCTGCGGGGTATTGAGCAACGCTCGACCATGAATGGACAGTTGCACCTCGTGCAATGCGCTTTCATCACGGTCAAGCATGATGAGTTCTGCGGGGTTAAATCGCGCTAGCTGTCGACACAGTTCGCTACCGATACTTCCACCGGCACCAGTAACCAGTACTCGACGGTTTACGAGGTAATCCGAAATTTGTTGCAGATCGATCACGATTTTGCGTCGACCAAGCAAGTCTTCGTCTGTGAGGTCGCGAATGTCGCTGGTGTCGAGCGGACGTTCGTTGAGGTTTTGCACAGCTGGCAGCACCTTTACGTCCATTGAAAGCGCACGAGCACGTGAACTGATGTCGCTAATCAATGAGCTGTCTGCAGAAGGAATTGCAATCAACAAGGTTGTTGCACCGGTTCGTGCACGTGCTTGGGCCAACTGTTCGCGACCACCAAGAACCGGTACTCCAGAAATACTCAATCGATGAGTGTCTGGGTTGTCGTCGAGAAACCCAACAGGCAAATACGGAGATAACGGATTGCGCATCAGCGTATTCACCATCTGGATGCCGCCTTCTCCTGCGCCATACACCAAGATTTTTGCGGCGGTAAGGGCCGTAGGTCTGCGTATTTGCTCGCGAACTAAACGCCACAAGTACCTGCTTGCAGCAACAAAGCACAGACCAGCAAACCCAGCGATAACGATCACACTTCGTGGAAATGGATTTAGTGAATTGTCAAAAAAACGAAGGACGTAAAGAATTGTCGTGGTGATGGAAGTTGCAAGTACCAACCCGCCAACTTCGTCAAAACTTCCATATCGCCAGCGACGACGGTAAATACCGACGACATAGCCGACAACCGCATGCACAATGAGAACTATTGGGAGTACGCGAAATACGGATGACTTTGTTGCACCGAACGGGTCATGGTGTCCTTGGTACTCGAATCGCGCGTATGAAGCCGCAATTGCAGTGAGTGACCAAATGATCATGTCAATAACGAACTGCGCCACCGAACTCAGCACGACAAAACGAGGAGAATGAATGAGGCGTTCTAGTAATCTGCGCATTTGATCGCTTACAACACTCATATTGAATCAGCTTTTTGAATCCGCAAGGACTACGCCAAGCAATGGCTTTTGTGCCTTCTCCAAAACCGACCATGTAGCGACAATGTCATCAGTTAGAGAAACGTTGCGCGAAGCAAGAGGAATCATTCCAGAGTTTGACGAAATCAAATCATTCGCCGAAATAGCTGAAATGGTTACAAGTGAAGTAACTGTTACGCCCATTGGCGAAGTGGCTGTGTTAATACTTTCAGCCATGCTCTGTGCATCTGTTTGCTCATCAACGGGGATAAAAGCAACTGAAGAAAGCGACAAACTACGAGCACGTGCCACAATCGCTGAAGCCACATGTTGAATGCTTGCTGCATCGTTCGTCACCACACCAAGTAGTGCCTGCGATTCAAAACGTTTAGCCAACTGACTCAATGATCGCACACGCTTGTCAATCAGTGTGAGCTGTAAAGCAATGAGAAGCCCAACCAAGGCGCCAGCAAGCAGCCCAAATACATAGGTAGAGGTTTTAACTGTTGACACAGTTGCACCGGCCGCATTAGTTGTGGTTGACAGGAGTGCGAGCTCGCCCTTGATCAACGACTTCGCTGCTTTAAGTGCTTCAATCTTTTCCAGATTGGATTGTGTTTGTATTGGAAGTGCTTCAAGTAAAAGCTGCAGTCTGTGCAATCCAGAAACCACACTCTCCTTACGAATCTTTTGCAATTCCAATTGATATTCATCTAACACGATGTTGCAGTGATCCTCGGATGGATCTGAGCACCAAAATGTGTACGTTGGCGTTCCTACAGAGAGAAAGGTGAATTTTGTTTTACCGTCACCTTCAACGGTGTCAAGAAGAGAAAATCGCTGCTCTGATCGAGTGATGGAAACGGAAGAATCAAATCCGGTCTTAGTCGCTATGGCTTCGCGGGTAGCTGGCTCTTGTATGTGTAGAACCTGATGCTCAAAACTCGGAAATGGGCTCACCGTGGCTGGATCGATACCAACAAGCGAAAGCAATGCGGTTTCATCACGCGACTCATAAGTTCGTACTACTTCAGTCAGAGGCGGTGTAGCCGAAAGGTTGCTTTCTTGCGACCACATGGCGACTGTTCCAAGCAATGCGGCGATGAGCACGATCCACCAGCGAGAAACAATGCCCTTGGCAACTGGAATAAGTTCAACTTCCCCGACTTCACGATTCAAGAGTCCCATTACAAAACAGCCTACCAGTGAGTGTTTCTGCCGATTTCTCATAGTTTCAATCAGTGCAACTATTTCGAAGCCCAACCGTGGCACCATGGATGCAATGGATAATCACCCCCACAATCCAGTTGATGACCTTGCGCGCATCTTGTCGTATAAGGACGCCATCGACGAGTCGGTCTCTATTCACGAAGTTGCATCAGAGATGTACGCCATGTCGTGTTGGACCCCAGAGTTTTGTGCGGCTCTCATTCGAGCAGCCGACCTAGTTGGTGGGTACACGTCGCACGAAAGCGACCCTGTGCCTGGCCAGGAAATTTCGCTTGCTGCCATCAGTCCAAGCTTGTTTGAAGCGGTACAAAACGACATGGGCATGCGCATCTGGCCCCAACTACAACAACACTGGCCACTCATCGACTATCACGGCATTAATGACGCGTTCATTATTCGCTACGAAATTGGCGGGCAAGAAGAATTACGCATTCATCACGACGTTGCACAGGTGTCGGCAAGCGTGAAACTGAACAACGACTATCTAGGTGCCGAACTGCAATTTCCGCGTCAAGAATTTTCCAATGCGGACATGTCGGTTGGGTCACTGATTGCGTGGCCAAGTTTGGTTACGCACCCACATCTCAGTGCACCGATTACCAGTGGAGTGAAATACAGCCTGACTATTTGGTTTGAACTGCCACTTTCACTGCAATGAATAAACACCGAATAATTGGCGGCTTCGCTATGGCTGCGAGCTGTTTAACGTTGTCGGCGTGCGGTCAATGGACGTCGGCGCAAAGCGTGCCAACCACACAGGTCATCGCAACAACAACCACCACCGAGCCTGAAATCATTTCGCCTTCCGGGCAGCGAAGTGGCGCAGCAACGAAGGCCGCACAAGAGAAATTGCTGAGCCTCGGCTTCTGGCTGCTTTCGCCTAATGGCAAGTACGACGAAACCACACGGCAAGCAGTGATGGCGTTTCAAAAGTTTTACCAATTGCGTCCGACGGGCAGCATGAATGATGCGACTGCATTTTTGTTGAACGCTCTCGACATTCGTCCACAAGCGCAAGCAACGAAGGAAACATTGGCCGAGGTCGATAAAGCGCGACAACTGTTGTTTCTTGTGGAAGACGGCGAAACAAAATATGTAATCAACGCATCAACTGGCGATGATCGCGCTTATGTCGAACCCGACATGAACACACCTGGTGTCCTCATTCGAGGAACAGCGATCACTCCAGTAGGCAAATTCAAAACGAATCGCGAACGTCCAGATGGTTGGTGGGTAGGCGATTTGGGCCAGATCTATAGGCCGAAATACTTCATTGGTGGAGTAGCGATTCATGGGTCACAAACCGTTCCGGCTTACCCCGCAAGTCACGGTTGTGTTCGTGTAAGCACTGCCGCAATGGACATGATTTGGGATTCGGGCTTGTTGCCGTTGGGCTCAGATGTTGTGGTGTACGGAGAACTTAACTAGTTCGTTTGCGTACAGAAAGCTTGTGATCATCAGCGTTTAAGCACGATCCGTCGCTTAGTTGAAATTTCCAACCGTGCAAGGTGCACACCACGAGGTCGCCTTCAATGACACCAAATTCAGAAAGGTCGGCTTTGCGATGTGGGCAGTATCGCTGCATCACATAGTTGCCAAGTTCGATTTCGTTGGATACTTCGTCCGGCGTTCCATTTTTGCGAACCACTTCTTGTTCAGCGCGGCGCATGCGTTCTACAGACAAACTCTTAAAAAAGTTATACAAGTATTCGTTGTATGAGCCGTCTCGCCAGGCGGTGAAGCGACAAGACAGGAACAATGAATTCGACCAGTCAACCGCCTTCTGTCTCACAACGCCTTCAAGTAATGGGCGAGCAATTTCCATGCGGAACTTAAACGGCTCGTTGTTGTAAGCCGAGATTTTTCCGTTTGGAAAATCGATCAAAATGTTTTCGTCATCGGTCTTCACCAAGCAGTTGCCACCGATAGCGGCACGTAGCGAAGGAGCCATCGCAAGTAATGGTTCCCACCACGCTTGAAGGTCATTGACCAGGTTGGTGTTGCTCACCAACCACGAGGCCTTGGTATCACACAGCCACTCTGCCCAGTCGGCTTGGTATTCCAACAAATATTCGCGCTTGTGAACAAATGGACGCTGCACTTCAGCATCACTGACGCAATGTTGCACACCCACATCAGTTGGTGAAACCGAAATTGATGTGCCCGGAATATTCATGATTGCGTTGGTGTTGCCATTGCGGGCAAGACGAGCAATGAATTCCGTCTGGTCGGGGAAAATAGACAGTTCGTCGCCATCAATCATGTTGACGGAGAACAGGTCTTCGTCAAGGAAACATGGTGGGCCAGCCGATGGAACTACTACGCGTGCACCGAGCGCGTCGACATAGCGAATAGATCGAGCAAATTGACTTTCAACCTTGCTGCGCGCAAGCGCCATCAATTCTTCGCGTGGCTGGTCGTACACCATGGGGTACCAAATAGCTCCGCTGAATTGCAGCCAATGCATGTCCACAGGGCCATGCTTCAATAATTCGGCGAGGTCTCCCGTGCGACAATCGTTTTGGTTAACGAGGCGAGAGGTTCCATCTTCAACCACCATCGCCGAGTCACCGCCGGGTCCGTCGGCAATTGCCGTTTCCACATGAATGGCAACGCGAAGTCCATCGCCCAAGTCGGTCATTTCACCGTTACGAGTGCGGATGAAGTTGGTGAAGCCAAGCCTGTTCAACTGGCGTTCTAATTCGCGAGTAGCAAAGTCCGGCAATAACACTGGCGTTGACTTATCAATGTGCTTCGCAAGCCAGGCTTCGTCTAAGTGATCACCATGCTGGTGCGATACATAGAGATAGTCAGGGCGCTCAAGTTTTGCCATGACGTCATTTGGCAATTGATCATTGCGTGGAAACACAAACCACGAAGCCCAAAATGCTGGTACAAACCACGGGTCGCACACGATGGTGCGCGAGCCTGTTTCAATCAGAATGCCAGCATGGCCGATGGATGTGGCCTTCATTGCGAGTTAGGCGATTGGTGGGTCGGTGAACTGTTGGCCACCGCGCGCAACATGTTCGGTCCACTCGCTGCCATCCCAGTAGCGAAGTTCAAACCTGTTTGATGGGTCTGCGTACCACGCAGCAGGTGCAGCAGCAGTTGATGATGTTGTTTCAGTGACCGTGACTTGCGCAGTAACGGGAGCAGCGGCAGGCGTGCTTGTGGTTGAACTTGAAGTCGCGGCTTGTGTGGGGCGGCGAAGAAATGCGCAGTATCGGCCATCAAAGGTGGTCACAATGTCGACCACTTCCCAACCCTCAGCCGACTTCTTGGTGAGCTCTGCAGCGAGCGCCTCTGGGCTGGAATTGAACGGATTAAACGCCACGTATTCGAACATGGATATCAGGCTAGTGCTGGGTTGAAGCAATAAATAGGTCGGGAGCCAATGTGTGAACGGCGTAACCTCAATACGTGACTTCTGCACTGCGCATTGGATTCTTTGGACCATCGGGTACGTTCACCGAACAGGCTCTGCTCACGCAAGCAGATTTAGCCAAGGCAACAACGGTTCCTTTTCGCACGGTTCCCGATGTGCTTGATGCAGTGGAGTCTGGCGAAGTTGATCTTGGTTTTGTGCCAATTGAAAACTCCATTGAAGGCACAGTCAACTTCACGCAAGATGCATTGGTCTTCGACCACGATTTATTAATTCAACGAGAAGTGGTGCTCGATATCGAACATTGCATTCTCGCGAAAAAAGGCGCAACGCTTGCAGGAATAGAAACGCTGTTTTCCATTCCAGTGGCAACCGCGCAATGTCACGAGTATGTGCGCTCAAATTTAAGTAATGCCGATGTTCGTGCAGCGAACTCAACAGCAGAGGCTGCGCGTATTGTGAGCGAAAGTGGCGGCAATACCGCTGCTGCAATTGCTCCACGCAATGCAGCAATGGTGTACGGCCTTGAAGTTATTGCAGACAATGTTGCCGATCATGCGGGAAACCAAACGAGATTCATTTTGGTTGGCAAGAACACCATCCCTTCGCCAACTGGCCACGACCGCACTGCGCTTGTGGTGTTTCAGCGCGCGGATGAACCGGGCAGTTTGATTTCCATTTTGCAAGAGTTTGCAGCACGCCGAATTAACTTGTCGCAACTACTTTCACGACCAACAAAGCGTGGCGGACTTGGCGATTATTGCTTCGTTATATATGCAGATGGTCACGTAAAAGACGAACTAATGGCCGACGTATTGCGCGAGCTTCGTGCCAAACAAGGTGCAGTGAAATTCCTCGGTTCGTACCCCGCAAGCGGCGAACATGCTCATTCGGCGCGCGAACATGCAGACGCCAGATGGAAAGAAGCAGATGACTGGGTTACTGCGCTGAGAGAGCGAATTGCCCGCTAGCGTTTCTGAACGGAACGGTGGCAGAGTGGACAAACGCATCCGCCTTGAAAGCGGACGGCTTAATAGGCCCGGGGGTTCGAATCCCTCCCGTTCCGCCAGTACACTCAACACCTCATTCGTAAGGCTTTTCTAGGAGAGGTGCCAGAGCGGCCGAATGGGGCGCCCTGCTAAGGCGTTGTCCGGGTAAACCGGACCGTGGGTTCAAATCCCACCCTCTCCGCCATGGTTAATCGCATGAGGCGTGTCCTCGTTTGCGCTGTGATTGCTACGTGCAGTCTTGGAGCTGTCGCGCCATCGGCGCAGGCGGCAAATTGTGCAGCAACGTACACCGTGAAGAGCGGCGACTCATGGTGGCGCATTGCAGAAAAGTACAACACCAATTTGCGCAAAGTGTTGATGCTAAACAACGCGAAAAAAGCGACGAAATTGCTGGTCGGAAATACGGTGTGTGTACCCGCACCCGCACAGGTTGCGCCTCCGGCACAAAACTTCACACGTGCTGAAGTTATTCAATTCATTCGTGATGCATGGCCAGATGAGTTAGAGGAACGCGCACTTGCCATTGCCCAGCGCGAAAGCAAATTACGACCGGGTGCAATCAGCGGTTCTGGATGTTGCTACGGGTTGTTTCAGATTTACTACCAAGTGCATAAAGCCTGGCTAGTAAACGTTGGAGTTAAATCGGCTCGTGATCTCTTCAACCCACGATTGAACGCTGCGGCTGCGTATCGCATGTATCAACGTAATAACGGTTGGGGTCCCTGGAACTAGCCAATTGCTGTTGTTGGTAGCAAAATCAGGCGGATACACTGAAAGAGTTAGTTGCACTCGTAGCTCAATGGATAGAGCATTTGACTACGGATCAAAAGGTTGTAGGTTCGACTCCTGCCGGGTGCACCAGAGTGACTATTTGTAGTATTGCCATTGTGAGGAACTTTTGGTGATGCATAACACTGGGTTCCGAAAAGACATTCAGGGTTTGCGAGCGATTGCCGTTTTACTTGTGTTGTTGTTTCATTTTGAAACACGAGTTCAGGGTGGATATCTCGGCGTTGATATGTTTTTCGTTATCTCTGGGTTTGTCATTGCATCCTCCACTCTGCGCGAGGTGGATCAAACAGGCCAGTTTTCTTGGAGAGCCTTTGTAAATCGTCGGGTTAGAAGACTGTTACCTGGAATAGCCTTAGTAACAGTAGTTACGTCCACAGCATCCATGTTTTTATTGAGTCCGTTTGGTCCACAAAAGGAAACAGCGAAAATGCTGCTTAGTGCGGCTTCGTATACATCAAATTTTGTCTTGATGCCGCAGAACTACTTTTCACTGGATCCAAAAGCGAACCCCCTCTTGCACCTTTGGTCATTGGCGGTAGAAGAGCAGTTCTATTTTGTTTGGCCTATTGCAATCATCGTGTTTGTCGGTCTCCGTAAACAACTTCATGCTCGATTGTTTCGATTAACGGTTTGGGTTGGGATTTTGGCTGTCTTATTGGCGTCGTGCTGGTTGTTTCTTATGTGCTCAATTCATGGGTCTCACGTAAATGATTATCGGTGGTTCAGACCATTAATTCAACGGAATATCAAGCCGGAACACTTTGCCTTTTATTCTCCGTTCACACGAACTTGGGAGTTCGTTACTGGCGTATTGGTTGCATTATTACTGCGATCAAGGATTGTTGCTTTAGTGCTCAAAACCGGATCGCTACTTGCGTGTTGTGGGGCTGGATTGGTGCTTTTCGGTGTGGCATGGGCATCCAAGTACCCAGAAATACAACATGAAGGGAACTGGTCAACCAACACCTCGGCAACACTCTTGATCACAATAGGCACGGCCTTCTGGATTCTTGGTGGCTCGAACGACAGGTTTTTAGGAAGGCTGATTTCTACGCGGCCACTCACGATGATTGGTGATTGCTCGTACAGCATCTACTTGTTGCACTGGCCGATTTGGGTTCTCCTGATTACATCTTTTAAGCAGTCAAATAATGTGCTTGTGCTTGTGCTTGCGCTTGCAATGTCTTTTGGTTTGGGTTGGTTGCAATTTCGATATGTTGAGGAGCCCATTCGTTCGAGAAACAACTTGCCAAATGCAAAGACATTTAGCTTTGTAGGTACATTTGGCCTGGTCGCTGTAATTGGATTCGCAGTGATGACGTATGCAACACCATTGGTTGCATTGCACTTGGCGGGGGTTAAGCCCGATGAGATCTCTCTACATATCATCGAGAAGCCTTGTTTTGGTGAACGATTTGTCATGGAGAGTGCACAAAGCTGCTCATACCCAGCATCGAGCAATCAAGGTGCCGCGATATTAGTTGGTGACTCAATGGCAAAATCTCTCAGTGACGGATTCGTTCAGGCTTCAAATGCCCAAGGGTTAAATGGCTATGTATTTTCATATCCTGGTTGCGCGTTTCAATTATTTGACTCACCCTTTACAGCCACAAATGAATGTGTAAGTTGGCGAGAAGATGTTTTGAGTGCACTGCGAAAACTCAATCCAGAGATTGTGATGATTGCCAATCTCAATTCGCTTTACGTAGATCCACCTCTTCCAGACTGGAGCGTTGAAGAGACTCAACTCATTTGGGGGTCGCAAATTACACAATTGTTGAATGTACTTTCGGAATTAGGTACGCAGGTGATTTTTGTCGAGCCTCCACCTCGTTTTGCATACGATTTGCGCTATGACTTGTCACTACTTTGGCCAAATACCGTGAAAGAACCTCGAGGTGATGTCATCGCCCGTAGGAAAACGATTAACGAAATTGAACAAAATGCTGCAGCAGAGTTCAATTTTGTTCGGCCATTCGTCAATTTTACCGATCGGTTTTGTAATGCCAGCATTTGTGATCCGAAAATTGATCGCGAGTTTATGTTTGAGGACAACGATCATTTGTCGGTTGACGGCAGTCGGTTCGTTGAGCCCATATTACAGACGGCTATCAGAGACGTTCTTGTTCCGTAATCTTTATTTGTCAATGCACAATATGAACCGCAGGTAGGTTCAGTTCTAAAGCAGGTAATAAACACCTGAAATTGCTACCGCAAACAGCAAGTTAGTTAATGCGATAACGAAGGCCGTTGTTGATCTTTGCCTGTTTTCATGAAAAAGGAGAACTAAAGAAAGCCAAAACATAGAAGTTGGAATGAATAAATAATGTGTATTTAGCCATCCATTTCCGTGAATCAAAAGAATCAAGAGAACAAAAGCGCCCCCAAAGAGCTTCAAAGGCGGCAATATGGAACGCAAATTTATCAATCTGGCAAAATTCGCCTGCATGACCCAAATAGCTAGGAGGACTAGAGGAATGAGCCAGAAAATGGCCACGTCGAAACCAAGTAAAGGTTCACCAATACTTTTGCGTATGTATTGTGGAGAGAAGTTGTAGAGAGCCTTGTGGAGCTCACTTATGAGAGAAAGCTTTGGGTTGTTGCGTGGCGAATATGAATTCCACTGGATGAATAAAGAAATTGAAGTAATCGAAAAGAGCAACACTTCAAACCTATGAAGTCGTTTGAAACTTTGAATCAGATTTAATCCAAGAAAAGCTAACGCTATAACTGTCGTGAGCGTTGAGAGAGATGTAACAAAAAATAAGACTGCAATTAAGACTCTACCAATTTTTGAATTTGGATACATTCGAGTCGCGCTCACAACGATCATGAATAGAGAAATTGGCCAAATTATGGTATTCACTTGGGCCAGAATTACAAGATTGGAAAACGGTAGCAAAACGCAATATCCCAACGAAAGCAAAGCCATTCTTCGTGAAGTCTTGGTACCAATAATGAAACAAGTACATGAAGTAATCACAGCAAATGACAGTGTCATCAATAAATAAGCATTAAAAGTAAAAGATGAGTCTGGCCCAAGCATGGCGAGGCGGACAAACGCTCGAATCCACACAATTAGGTAGTTGTTGTAGGAGTCAAATAACCCTAAATGGTCAATCCGACCAAAGCCGCTTGTTGGAGTCGGCCGATTAGTTGCGTGTAAATATAGTTCGAGGTCATCGCCCCACAACTCTCTCCTATATCCGTAACCTCTTATTCCGTAAACGACGAGCGCTATTGAGGTGAGAAGTACAAAAAAAAGCTGTTGACTCATCTCGTCAACAAGGCTTTGAATGCGTTTAATCAAAACGAATGTTCCCCTGCGCAGTGTCCAGAAGTTTTGTGTTTGGAAACACCCCACGCTGTGAGGAAATAGTTTGATGACTCAACTTCAAACCAAATGAATTCATCATCGCCAGTGGCCGCACCTAGAGCGTCACTGAGAAGAAAGTGGGTTCCTGTTCCTTGATTTATGGAAACAGGAATTGTTTTTAGCAACCCGATTTCGGAGAAAAACTTGACTTCAACTTCGGAGCTTTCAGAGGTTTCGCCATCGTTTACAAACGCAAGCCATGTGTCAAATTCAGCAGAATGAATAAGTTGTCCCCACGTGGTTCGTGGACGGTCGCTCGAATGTAAAACGTTGAAATTTTGCATCGAAACATTAATTGAACTGACAAGTCCAGAACCGCTGAATACAAGTTGATGGTTAATTCGCATCGGCGTATTACCAGTTTTTGGCTGAGCAACAAGCGTGAAGGCAACTACATCGTGGGCACTTATGCCAAGTGAATGAATGAGTTGATTGATTTCAATGTCAAACCAGTTGGTTCCGGGAGACAACAATTCGAATTCTTTTGATGTGGCAAGCGTGCTGCCTTTTGCATCTTTGAGTAGGACATTGAATCCCAGTGTTGACGGGGATTGGATTGGGTAAATGCGAATACTTGTGGTTAAGCCTTCAATGATTGGGTATGTCCGATGCGAGGGATGTGAATCATCCCAGTATTCGCCAGCGATTTGAGAGTTGTCGTAATAGGAATGGTTTGCCGAAAGATCACCGTTTGGCAATGTTTGTCCTACCAAAAGTCGACCATAAAACATCTCTTGTCGAGGCTGCTGAATGAGAAGGACACCTTGTTGGTGTTCAATTTCAGGGAAAACGGATCCAAGGGAAAAACTCTGGTGAGTAAGTCGCGGAATATCAACAGGGATTCTTTTTGAAACCGACGTTGAGTTGTTTTTAAAGCGGAGACCTATTTCGTCTTGCAAGCGGTTTTGGCCCGCAAATACAGTAAAGAAGGTTGAAGCGCGGGAATCTTGCGCGATGTCAATTGCGCCTTCCTCTACCTGAATCGTATTAATTTCATCGTCCTCAAAGATGTCGTTTAGCACGCGATTAAAGGAATGGACAGTGCTGTACGACTGCGGTCCTCTGTGGTTCACCATTACCGCAGGGAACGGAATAACGATGTTTGACGAGGAGAAAAACTCAACGAGAAAACTCGATGCCGATGGGCAGAAGTCTCTTTGAAGGTGAAATGTGTACACGCGTGGCTCATCAATTGGAAATAGTCGCGAGTTAATTCGAGCACCGGCGGCGTCTACTGCGGTTAATCGAAGACCCACATTTTGGTTATTCCGCTTGATTAAGAAGTGATTGAGGAAACTGATGGAAACTTGTGTGTTTGGAATAACCGGAACGAGCAGCGATGAACGGTGAATCGAATTCTTTTGTGCATCTTCGTAAGAATCAAGCCGTGTTTTTTCAACATCGCGAAGTGGCTTCATAAAACCAGTCTACTGAAGTGGTTTCCAACCATTCTTCACTATGTCAACTCTGTCTGAGTCTTTAGGTTTGCCTTCCGAACGGAGTTCACCAGGTGTTTTAGACAATGCGGCGATGAGTCCTTGCATTGGGGTATCACCAACAATTTGAATCATGTTGCGCGCCGCATAATGCGGGTCGTGTGCAATGTCGGACATGTCAAACACTGGCCCAACAGCAGCTTCAGCCTCTTCAAATATTGCAACTACTTCATCGCGGGTTCGCGTTGCACACCATTTACCCATGAGCTCTTGCAACAATTCACGATGTTCCATGCGCCCGCCAAATGTGGTGAATCGCCCATCGGTTTCTAAGCCAAGAATTTTCATGACGCGTGCAGCAACGCTGTCGCTCGATGCGGAAACTCCGACCCATTTGCCATCCGCACACTGGTACACACCGCGCGGAACGGTGTACGGCAACCCTGATCCAAGTCGTGGCTGCAATTCTCCCGAAAGCTTGAACAACGAAATGACTGGGCCCATCATTTGGAAAATGGTGGTCAGCAAGTTCACATCCACAACCTGGCCAACACCCGAGTGCAAGGCGACCATTGCGGCAAATGCTGCGGTCATTCCCGTGACTTCATCGGTAAGTGCAATTGCAGGCAACATCGGTGGCCCGTCTGGCTCACCACTGATTGCAGCGAGGCCAGCCATCGATTCAGCAATGGAAGCAAAGCCTGGTCGTTTTGCGTATGGCCCGTCTTGGCCGAAACCAGAAACACGTACGACAACCAGTTTTGGATTGCGCGCAATCAGCGCGTCGGGGTGAAGGTCAAGACGTTCAAGTGTTCCCGGTCGAAAGTTTTCAACAAGCACGTTTGCATCGTCGAGCAACTTCAAAAACAGTTCACGGTCGTCCGCATTCTTGAGGTCAAGTGCAATGTTGCGCTTGTTGCGGTTGACTAACTTCCACCACAGTCCACTGCCATCGCGTGGGTCGCGCCACGCCATGCCACGAAGTGAGTCGCCGGTGTCTGGTCGTTCAACCTTGATGACGTCGGCGCCGAAATCAGCCAAGTATCGAGCGCAGTTTGGTCCGGCAAGCACCGTCGAAATATCAAGAACTCGAATATCGGAAAGTGGCCCGCTCATTGGCAGTTGCCGCTAAAACTAAAAGCCAGGTCGTGTGCGTCGAGTAACAGCAGAGTCATTCCACCAGCGACCACTGAAACGCCAAGCGGTATGCATTGGCTCACGCTGAACCGATGGTCCAACTTTTGGCCACAACGCTTCGATTGCAGCAGCAATTGCCGTTGCTTCTTCGACAGTTGGGTTAGGAGTGACGCTGTGTTGCATTGCAGGCCTACAGCGGCATGTTGCCGTGCTTGCGGCGTGGCAACTCTTCGCGCTTCGACTTCAACATTTCAAAACCAGCAATGAGCTTGATGCGTGTTTCTGCTGGGTCAATGACGTCGTCAACATAACCACGCTCAGCTGCTGCATACGGGTTCGAATATTTCTCGGTGTATTCGTTCACCAATTCGGCGCGGCGAGCAACTGGGTCTGCTGCTTGTTGCAATTCACGGCGATACACAATTTCAACCGCACCTTGTGGCCCCATAACCGCAAGTTCTGCAGTTGGCCATGCGTATGCAAGGTCGGCACCAATGGACTTCGAGTTCATCACCACGTATGCGCCGCCGTACGCCTTGCGCGTAATCACTTGAATGCGCGGCACGGTGCTTTCGCAATAGGCATAGAGCAATTTTGCGCCGTGGCGAATAATGCCGCCGTATTCCTGGTCAACTCCTGGAAGGAATCCTGGAACGTCCACGAAAGTAACGATTGGAATGTTGAACGCATCGCAGGTGCGCACGAAGCGCGCAGCCTTTTCGCTGCTTTCAATGTCGAGCACGCCAGCCAACACCATTGGCTGGTTGCCAACAACACCAACTGCTTGGCCATTCAAGCGCGAAAAACCACACACAATGCTCTTTGCCCAATGTGGGAAGTACTCAAAGAACTCGCCATCGTCCATGACTTCGGCAATGACCTTCTTCATGTCGTATGGCTGGTTGGCCGAGGCTGGAAGAATGGTGCGCAACGATTCACACAACCGTGTTGGGTCATCAGTTGCATCACCTGCAGGAACTTCAGACAAATTGTTTTGCGGCAAGAAGCTGAGCAAGTAGCGCACGTCTTGCAAGCACGACTGTTCGTCGGCGCTTACAAATGTTGCAACACCGCTCTTCGAAGCGTGGCTCATTGCGCCACCAAGTTCTTCAAGCGTTACTTCTTCGCCGGTCACGGTTTTCACAACATCCGGACCAGTAATAAACATGTGGCTGGTTTCGCGCACCATGAAAATGAAGTCGGTCATAGCTGGTGAGTACACGGCACCACCTGCGCATGGTCCAAGGATTACTGAAATTTGTGGGATCACTCCCGATGCCTGCACGTTGCGATGGAAGATGCCGCCGTAACTGGCAAGCGACACCACGCCTTCTTGAATACGTGCTCCTGCTCCGTCATTCAGTCCAATAATTGGCGCGCCAACTTTCAGCGCTAAGTCCATGAGCTTGTGAATTTTTTCAGCGAACACTTCGCCCAGTGCTCCACCAAACACGGTGAAGTCTTGGCTGTACACAAACACTTTGCGTCCGTCGATGGTTCCCCAACCGGTGATTACACCGTCGGTGTATGGACGCTCTTCAAGACCTGCTGCGTGCGCACGGTGACGCGCAAGTAGGTCGAGTTCGTGGAAGCTTTCGGGGTCGAGCAGGGTAGTAATGCGCTCACGTGCGAGCAGCTTGCCCTTTTCGTGTTGACGCTCTACCGAGCGTGGGGAACCGGCGTTGTACGCCTGTTCTTTGCGGGCTTGAAGATCTTGCAGTTTGGCGTCCATGGCGTTGCTACTCACGCGCTAGACGCTAGTGCCCAAGCGGGGTTCAGCCGCCGACGGTAGTAGAGGTAACTGCTGGAACTGTTGTCTCGGGAACAGTGGTTTCTGGGGTGGTCGACTGCACCACGGTAAGCGTGGTGGCAAGTGGAACCATTTCACCCGTGGTGGTGGCTCCCGTAACTTCAATGGACCACACGCCGGCCACCTTCAAATTGAAGAGTCCGTCGTAGGCAACAATGGCCGCGCCACGACGCTTCAATGGCACGTTGATTTCAATGCCCTCGAACGCTGGGTCTGGTGGAATCAATTTAATGGTGAAGTTGTTGACGCGCTTTGGGTTCAACAATTCAATACGCATTGCATTCGTGCCAGTTGTTGCTGGCGAAATAGACAACACAATGTGGAAGCGATCGTTTTGTAGTTCTTCACGGAACTCATAAGCAACACTCGACTTTATGACTGCAGCATTTGCTTGTGGTGGCTTCATGGGAATCATCCACGATGTGAGTGCAAGCACCACAATGCCAATGACGATTTCTGCTGTCAGAACACGACGCAACCGCCAAGCCATTTTTCCAGTCAGGTTTTCAATGCGCGCAAACTTTGTAGCAACGAAACTCTTCAGCATTAACGCTAGAAAGATCATGAGTGCGCTAAACACCATGCCCAAAATTCCGAGTCGACCGTGGCCGGAAGTGAAAATTGCTAAACCGTCGAGTAATAACATTTGAATGAATCCGGTGATCACGCCAACGATCATGAGTGGGCCAGAGATTTTGGTGAAACCGAGTACTGCTTGCACAAGGTCGGAATCACCTGGGCCGGTAAGCACTGTGCGCACCAACAAAATCATTCCGCCTAACCACAACCCAATACTCAGTGCGTGTCCAACACCAAATACATAATTCAAGAATGAAACGTTCTGACCAACACGTGTAAGCCCATACGTTGCCATCATCAAGGTCACGATGGTGAGTGCAGGAACTTGCGTTGTTGGGTCAACGATCTTTTCTGGGTCAAATGCAACCCAAAACGCTGCAGCAACTAACACAAATCGCAAAATCAATATTGCGCCAGCACTGCCTCCAGTGTGACCAAACCAACTAAACGGGCTGAGCGCACTGGCGAACCCGTCGTTGGAATGACGGAAGGTGTTCATGGCCACGATTAAGTACATGGTCACAATTGAAAGCAACCACGTCAGTTTGAAGAAGCGCAAACAAATCGGGTACTCGGTTCCTTCTGGCCACGCAAGCAACATCAAAATCAGTCCGCCAAACAATGCGGACACAAACAAGTACTCGGCAATGCGCAATAAGCCCAACACGATTCCGGTCTTGCGACCAGCACCCGAAAATGTGGTGACGGTCTCGCCAATTGCTGTCACCGTTTCACCAGGTGCAACAACGGTGGTCTCAGTTGCAACGGCGGTGTTGTCTTGAGAAACTGCTAAAGCAAACGAAATTGACCCAGCAGAGTTTGACGATGCGATGCTCCACTTAATAACGCACTGACCGTTTTCTGGTTGTTGACCAAGTAGTGGAATTGCAAAAACTAATTTGTCCTCGGTTGCCGGTGCACTGAGCGCAACAGGCACATCGGCATTTGGGCCACACAACAGTTCAACGGCCAAGTCGCCTTCCACAGCTGCACGGAATGTGAGCTGAATTTGTGTTGGCGGAACTTGCAAGGTGTAACCCGAAGCGGGGTTCGACGAAATGACTTCGTTAGGGCCAGCGGCAGCAAATGCTGAGGGAGCAAACGTGCCGGCGACCGCGGCAAGGAGGCCAAGGCCACACACCAAGCGGACCGCTTTTCGGCGTAGAACAGGCAGGATTTTCGTCATGGCGTCACCTAGACGGTAGCCAAATCTGACCGTGAACCACCTCGTAGGTAGGCTCGCAGGCAATGGCTGTCCAATCTCTTT
>Ga0214919_10004824_pt1 | contig 19431 bp, 19 predicted proteins | sample LL1503_MetaG_FD_177994 | JGI IMG/M metagenome (GOLD analysis project Ga0214919, IMG submission 177994) | Freshwater microbial communities from Lake Lanier, Atlanta, Georgia, United States - LL-1503 | ecosystem: Environmental > Aquatic > Freshwater > Lake | place: USA: Georgia | collected...
CGTGAAGCGTCTTACGGGTCGCCTTGAGTTGGGCCATGATCTTGCGCATACGAATCGCAGGTGCCGAATCCGCGGTAGGTGCTCGCGCGAGGGCCTTGCGAAGCTCATACTCCGCCTTCATGGTGGCATAGGCGGCCTCCTCCTCCGCCTTCTCCTTCTTTCCGAGTGCAGTTGGTCCAGAACGAGTACGACGAGGCATTTTATATATTGAACGCACGTTTTTTTAGACGCGACTGCTGTTTAAAAAGACTGCGCATCCACTCAATAATGGAGCTTGCATTTCCGCCTCCCCACTACGTGCTCTTTGAACCGCTGGACGACTACAACACCCTGCTTGAATGGTGTAATTACAAAATCGCACATCCGGACTGCGAGTATGAAATGATAGATGCAGCGCACGTATCGGCTGTCGACACGTTCACTCCCATGTTTGAAGAATGGATGACCCGTAAATCCTCTCATCGCACCCGCGTTCTTCTCGTTCTTCACTCCGAGTTCCTGACATTTTCGTGCCAGCAAGTTTTGCGGCGATACTTGGAACAACGGTCGTTCAAGTGCAGAGTTTGGTTTCATGTAGAAGACCCGACGCAACTTCAACCCGCGATTTTGAGCCGATGTATAACAAAACGAATTCAAACGCATATTCACAGACCCAGTATAAGAACTCTATGAAGGTAAGCGTATATACCGACGGCGCATGCTCAAAGAACGGCTTCAAGGGCGCCAGAGCGTCCTACGCGTACTATTTTCCGGAGAATCCGAGTCTTTCGCACGCCGACAAGGTTCCTGAGGATCAACCGCAGACGAACAACCGTGGAGAACTCATGGCGATCCTCTGTTGCGTGGACAAGGCTATCGCGTCGTTCACTGCCTCAGATGTGGACCTACATATATTCACGGACTCAGACTACTCCAAGAATTGCCTGACAAAGTGGATACCCGGCTGGATCAAGAAGAATTGGATGACGGCTGCAGGAACACCAGTCATCAACCGGGATTTGATTGAGAAAATTTCGGGAAAGCTCATGATGTTCCAGTCCTACTGCATAACGTGGGTAAAGGCACACACTGGTGGCGACGACGAGCATTCAAAGTATAACCATATCGTTGACCAGATGGCAGTAGAGGCGCTGGAAGGACCAAAGCCGAAACCTTCGCCGATTCCCGTCAAGGAGATTGAAGGTTGTCCTCTTCAAATGATGGGCCCGCCGGTTTCTGACACAGATCTCGTGAAATGGTGCTTGGCCAATACCGATAAGCTGGATCAAGATGCGCTGAATTCTGCGATTCTGTCTGCTCTTTCAAAAACTTTCGTTAAAAACGGAACTGAAATGGTGAAGCAGAAACTCCACAGATCCACGCAATACCGCCTAATTGCGTCTTCACATATCTTGACAAGTAACAATAAAGAAGAATGAGCATCGCAGCGTTTCATTTCTGGTCGCCTACGTGTGAGCCGTGTAAGGTCATCAAGCCGGCTATTGAGGATTTGAAGGATGAGTTTCCGGACGTTGAGTGGACTACCATCAATACGCACGACGACCCAAACAACCTTGCGCAGTTATACGGCGTCAAGGTTGTTCCCACAATTGTAATCGTCGCGTCCAATGGACACGGTAAGGTTATATTCAACGAAAAGCAGTCTGGAACGTCAATGGCAAATTATTACAGGATTCTGCGATCCGCTAGAAAGTCACTTCTCACTTGTTAACGAGAGGCAGACGATCAGGCATCGTGTTCCAAACGATCGCCCATGCGAGTTCGCCAATCCCTGCGCCCATTATAATTGACACGGCTTCATTCATGTAAGGAGTCGTAAACATTCCACCAGTTCCCATAGAAACTAACGCGGTCACCACCATTCCGACGAGTCCTCCGACCGTCGCAATCACGCGTTTTTCAGTGCTGAGCTGCGGCTGTGTCCATGCGTCCTGCATCAAATACGTCAGTGCAGCGGCTGTTCCGACGGTAAGTGCAGGCAGAAACGTAGGAACGCCCCCGTAAAAAACAATCTGAAATACGATACCAACCGCCATTGCAACGCCGGATATCACAGTCATTAACGTGTATCGGAACTCTTGGAGGAAGATGTCAGCGCCAACACCTCCAAGCAAAATGACGTAAGGCGTCCAAGAGCCTGTCGTTTTTAGTGTCGATCCAAGGAATCCCATCATTCCAGGACCTGTGGGAATGAAAGGCCCAACAATCGGAACTGAACGAGACCCCGTGATTGCAAAAATAGACCCGGCGATTATGAGAAAAAGGATCCCAAGAATAACTGTTGTCGCCGAGAACTGGTCCATCTTTACTTTACTGAATACAAAATAGAAACGGAATACAAATGGCAGATGCGTCAAAACCAACAAAAACCGAGACGCCAGTACCAGAGTTCACAATCATGAGTCTCGTTAATTTAGTCATACTGGTATGCTTGGTCTTGGCTGCAGGCTACTACGGATTTAAAATAGGTGGAGAAGTCCACGTTGGTTATTGGGATACTATTAGGAGATGGGGTGCCGGGTTTGGAGCAATGTTTGGTAGCGCAAAAGCCCGCTATGCTGATTACAAGGAGAGGAAACGAATGCAATCCGTTTAGGTGCGTTCTCGGTAAGTCCACTCCTCTGCGTTTCGGGTGTTTGTATTCCATACGCTGTCGTCTTCCAGTTTCCGCTTCTCTTCTGCCTCTAGGAACTTTTGCCTCTTCTCGTCCTTCTCTTCCAGAGTGAGTTCACGCTTGGCCTTCCTTTCCACCGTTTGCCATCCGTCTGGATCCGTCCGCGAAATAGCGATCTGCTGGGGTTCTACCCATTCTTCTGACTCGTACTTGTCCGTGCGATGATGAACTACGCTCCGCATCATAGCTTCGTCTCGCTCCCTGTTTCGTGCCTCAAGCTCCTTCTGAAACTCTTTCTGCTCGTTCTCGTGTTCGTCCTTCTCGTTCCATTCTGTTGCCAGTGCCGAAAACGGCTTTGACAACTGAGCGTTGGAGGAGATGTGCTGGCGAGCAGACAATTGAGGGAAATTGTCGGGAGTTACGACTAGAGGCTTGTCGGTCTTGCCGCGACGGGAAGGAGGAATATACTTTTCAGACATTCTGTTGATTTACATATGATTGAAGTCTGAAAATCCGTTTTTGTCGTAAAAACGGAATTAAACTCGCTGGAGCAGATAGAATTAAAAATGACGTTCGGAGTGGTGATTGCTATGAACGGAAACGTCGGAGAGATTCAAATTCCGACGAAGACTTCTGGTGTTCTAGAATGGATTCGAAAGAAGTACAAGTGTCCAAACATTCAGTTCCACGGAAAACTGCAGCATCCCTTGAACGAATCCAAATGGTTGAGCGTGTTTGCCTCTGTATCTGAAGACGAGGAGAACCAGCACATGCTTCCGGCTCCGTTTGATGATGAAACGTATACGAGTCCAATCGTCATTCTTTCGGCAGAGACGGAGGATCAAGATGGGTATGAGCCCCTGATGTCTTCTTACGTTGACATACGCGGAGACGAATACGAAACTCTCTACCAAGAGTGGACATTCGCAGTTGACGACGAAGAGGAAGTCGGCGAGGTGGAAGTGAATGACGACGACGTGTCGGAAGAGGACACGGTTTTGGAGGAAGAGGAAGTTGCAAAACCAGTTGCGGCGGTAAGAGCTCCGAAGCTGGCAACGGTAAGAACCAAAGACGTATTCGTTGCGTGTGCGATTCGCGAAAAGGTCGTTTCTAACTTTGCAGAGCTGTTTGGATCCGAAGAACCTGCACGGGAGTTTGAGACATTCATGCTTCACAATCTCGTGGATAAGGCAACAAAGGACGGTGTGGACGTAGACTGGTCCAACCGCACATTCTGGAACATGTATCGCAGCCGGGCAATTTCGCTTTACGAGAACTTGCGGGGAGAGGAGAGCTACGTGAAGAACAACCAAAACCTTCTGGAAAAATACCGGTCTGGCGATATTGATTTGAAGGCGCTCGCAGAGATGACGCCTATGGACATGTGTCCTTCCAGATGGAAGGAATCGGTGGAGCGGATCATCGAGATGGAAAAGAGACTGTATGCGAAGAACGAGAGTGCGTCAATCTTCATGTGGTGCTCTGGCTGCAAGAAGAAGACGAAGTGCGACTACTATCAGCTTCAGACACGATCAGCGGACGAGCCAATGACGACATTCGTAAACTGTCTTGAGTGCGATCGTCGTTGGAAGTTTTAGATGTCTGCTTGAATGCCTCTGTAATAGGTGGAGACTGTCCTTCTACATGAACATGAATGGGGTCAAGACCGTTTGTAATGTCTGGCTTACTAAGGTTGGGAGTCGTTTCTCCGAACTGCTTTTTGAATAAAAAGACGACTTGTTCTGGGACTTGAGGACTCGTTTCCTGTAATCTGTCCAGCTGGTCCCGAACAACTTTCAGCATATCCTGCGCCTCCATTCTCTCCTTTCTCGGAAGCGAGAGTTCGATCATAATGAACCTGTGGACTTTTGAGTAAGAGGATGAAGTCATGCGATGAGACTCTGTGCGCTTCGCCCACCCGAAGTGAGACGCAAGTGTGTTAAGAACACTCACCGTCAAGCTCAAAACACCTATGCCGACACTAGACGCAGTGGGATCGTTAAATAAAGTTTGAGATCCAATAGATGCAGTTCCCGCAATAGTGGATAAGACGATGGTTGGTATTGCAATGTAGTTATTAAGGTTTGCGTAGCGTTTCTGTGATTGAGTGTGGAGCCACGAATAACATAAGGCTCTTTCGCCTTCCTCCGACAGAATACGCTCAATCTGTCCGTTCCACCGGATTTTTCCTTTCTGTTCCTCCATCCGTTTATTTTAACGCAGAAACATAATGGCGGATATCTGGTCAGATACCTTTGATAAACTTGATCTATCTCCTAAAAAAAGACAAAGGGTAGCAGATAATCTTGCACTATTCCGACAAAAGTTGGAAGAACGGTTCGGGAAACAGAAACAGGATGGAGGAAGCGATACGCTTTTGAACGTGCAAGGCAATAAATTAATTGATTACGTTAGTACGAATGAAGGTGCTGCTGCCTTTTTGGCGACACTTCCAAAATTCGTGTTCATATTGAAGACTATCGAAACTTCGCCAGGGGCTGGGATATTGGTAGGAGTCGTTATGGATGCTATGCTTGCTGGGTTTAGTACTGCTGGAGAATTCTTCCAAAACTTGGTAAATCTTGTTCCTGGATTCGGTCCTGCGATCGTCGCAGTATTTGGAATCTTTTTTTGGCCTCCGCTTGCGATGATATCATTCAGTCGGGCAGATTTCTCAGAAGCTTCGGAAATGTACCTGAAAGCAATCCCATTCGGGATCGGAAAGACCCTATCAACTGCATTTGCGAAAACCGATAAGTTCGCGACAAAGTTCGGAGACAAATTCGGGATAATAAAAGAAGAAAGTCAGCAAGCGTTGAGTAAATTGAAGGACACGCTGAATAACGCAAAACAACAAATTGAAGAAAAGAACCCGAATTTGATAAAAGGTCTTCGCGACAAAGCAGATGTTATTAGCACAAAGGCACTCAATACGCTAGAGTCAAAAACCGAAGAAGCAAGGGACCGCTTTGATGCTTCAGATCTCGGAACTGCTTACAATGCTGACCGAGAACTTGCGCGCAATGCGATTCCTGAACCTCCAAAGCCACCATATGTTCCAGGGAGTAGTTGGAGAAATACATTTAAAAAGACGGCTGGTCGCAAGAGACTTTCAACAAAGAAACGCAATAAGAAGAATAAGACATGGAGGAAAACAAGACGACACAGGTCCGTGAGGCGTTGAAGAGCTGGATTGCGCTTGACGACACTGAGCGCCAGATCCGCAATCAGATGAAGGAAATCCGAGAAAAAAAGGCGACACTCTCGGCAACTATTCTGGAGTTCATGCGCGACAACAAGGTGGATAACTTTGCGCTTGAAGGAAACGGCGTAGGCAATATTTCTCGCAGCGTTCGCACGTCCCGCCCTCCTCTCCGTCGTGGCGAGTTGCGCACCAAACTCCTCATGACGTTTGCCGATGAACCCCAGAAGGTAGCAGAGTTCCTGAGGTCCATTGAGGGCATTCACGAGGGCGAGGAGAACATGTCGGCAGGCGGAACGCAAAAAGAACTACTTATGCGCCGCATTCCGCGAACCAAGACGACTCTCAGTATGTCCACTTAGGTCTGGAAATAGAGAATAGATTCCTTTGCCGCCAACTGCTCAGCCTGCTTTTTCGTAGAGGCAACTCCTTTTCCGATGACTTTTGAATCGTGAACGACTTCCATGGTGTATAGTCCGTTGACGCACGACGCCATTTTGTAGGTCGGCGTGATGTGGAACAAGGACTGGTAAAGCTTCTGGAACTGTTCCTTGAAGTTCCGATTGTTCATGAGTATTTTGGGGATGTCGATGTACATCTCCACCAGCGAAACAATGAACGCATACACGGTTTTGAACTCGTAACCTGTATCCGTCCAAAGCGCTCCTATAAACGCCTCCAGAATATCCCCGAGTTTCTTCGTGTTCGTGCGTCCTGCACAAATATCCTCGTTGTGTCTGGAAATCACGTAGAACTTTGCGAGTCCAATAATCTCGCTCAACTTGCCGAGCGTCTCGTTACACACGATCTCTTTTTTTAAGTCAGTTAAGAACCCTTCGTTCTCATGAGGGAATCTCTGCATCAAGTAGGTGGACACGCACGCTCCGAGAATAGAGTCCCCTAAATGCTCCAGACGCTCGTAAGACTCGTCAAACAGTTCCAAGCAGTCCTCGGGTTTTGAAGCGAGTTGAGATATATCTCCGCCGGGAGTCGTGTAATCTTTACGCTTGACGTAGGACGAATGAATCATCGCAGTTTGAAACGTCTGTTCGTGAATGGGCTTGAACTCGCACTTGTGCTTGGACAGAATCGCTTGGATATCCGTTCGGACAAACAAGCGATTGTTTGGATTGTAAGGGTTGTAAACGGTCGCCATTTTAGTTCTTTCTGCGGTATGTCCTGCGATTCCGTTTTCCACGTTGCTTCTTCGTTTTCCGTCCTTCTCCATACCACGCTGGACGAGTATAATTAGTCTGGGGAGCAGATGTAAAATTTCTAAATTCTGCAATAATAGATTGTCTATTTGCTAAGAAATCTGAGAGGGAGATTTTATACTTGTCAAGCATCACCCCGTCTATAACAGAAATCTTAGTCACCAATATTCTGTTCGTTTCAGTCGCGATGGCTGAAATAACTGCCGCATCTACTTTCCCAAGACTACTGAATGTTACTATTATATTGTTGAACGCGTCTGCCATGATTTGTGAGTAAAGCACTACCGGCAATATCGTTTGAATATCGGACCATATTGCTCTCTGATCCGCACCATGAACGCGGTAAGTTAACGAATACAGCGCCTCTCGGACTTCCTTATACGTTTTCACATTTTCTTCCTTTAGAACTCTCTCTATGAACGCATTCTCTGAGGCAGATCCCGCGAGTTCTGCAAAAATCTCGGCACGTTGTAACGCTGTCAGCCCAGTCCCTTTACGACCTGATTGGTTGATCACCGTCGAAATGATGCCTGTAACAACTCTATGTATATCTTTTGCGTAAAACTTTAACACGGGTGTCAGACTTTCAGTTGTAATCTGATAGAGCGAGGCCGATCCAGTACTGGTTGGCATCGTCTTCCAAATATCTGCGGGAGGATAGCTCGGCTTTGCAATTTCTGGGTCCATTGCGACATATTCTCGTATCTTCATGACCGAGAATGCTAGAAACTGATCTTTTGTTAGTCCTAAACTATTAGCCTTATCTATGATCTGTTGGCAAACTACGCGTACCTTTTCTGACTGTTTGTCAACCCATGTCTTTTTGGTGTCTCCGGGGTTTTTTATACTAATCCAGCTCCATAATTTATTCCCACCTCCGTAACTTGTTGTGCCGAGTATTCTGTATAACAATTCTTTTATGAATCGGACTTCAATTCCGAATTTTCCGTCTGGTCCAATAATAATAAAGTGTGCGTTTGATTTGACTTGATTACATATCCTATGAGACCAGCGATATTCACGCGTAAGTTCTTCTTTATACAGGTCTCCACGATTCCTTCCCTCTTCATCTTCTTGGTCTTTGAGAGATTCGTAAACCCCGGCTGAATAGAGTCCAGTGAAACACAACGCCTGCATAACAGGAAAAACATGTTCGCATTCTGGGTTGAACTCAAACCCGTAACTTTCTCCGCCGTAAATTTCAGTTTCGCAAATCCAACATATACTCCTGGCATTCACTGATTTTATGGTATTATTACATTGAGTAACCGGAGTGCTAGGTTCAAAAAAGTCGCGAAGAGTTCCTTTTCTCTGCGTCTTCTTCGGAGCTTTTTCTTTGCTGACTCCATCTTCTTCATCATCAAGGCTCTTATTTACCGCCTTGTTGTACAAACGGCTGTAAGTTTCTTCGTCAAGAGCATTTTTCATGGACTCTGTAAGCTCTCCGAACACGATATCTTGGTTGCGTTTACTAAATTCAATATATTCTTTGTCATTAGAGGCGAAAAGATCACGAGGAAAGTCACGCATGTCAAGTGGAAGCAGAAGATCGTTGCTGGGCTTTATTACACCTCCAAGCCCGATGTCTAATATTACATTTGTCGTTGTTTCGGCGACTGCATTCGGTAAAGTTCTTGGGTCGTATACTCCTGCATTGGGAGGCGCAAATTCCTCTGGAGGTTCTCCTTCTAAGTCCATTGATAATATCCTTGATTTTATTGTGGAGGAATACGTGTGAAAGCAAACTCAGTAGAAACGAGCGTCTTTGTCTTGTTATCAACAATGTGTTTGAAGCACTCCTCTGCAGTAGGGCTGCGTGTCTTCTGGAAGTATTCGTTCAGACCTGATTGCAGATCCTTTTTGGAAAGCGTCCAAGCCTTGCTCCACTGATTCGGGCGCTGGATTTGAATCGTGGAATTGTCGGTTGTCATGCGGATCTCGCTGTATCCATCCATACCCGGATCTTGTAGAAGCCTCGCCATTTCAGACTCAACTTTCTTACGTTCCGCTCGAAGCGAATGAACGTCTTTGTTGAGGGTCTGGATCTGGTTGTCAATTTGGCAGTAAGACTCAAAGCGTGCCTTGAGATTTGCGAGCATTCTGTAGTTTACCTAGACTTGCTTTTTGAAACTTAATTCCGTTTTTATTACAAGGATGTCCGTAGACTCGGCGGAAATCGAGACTCTACGGCAGGCGTTCAATCGGGACCACCCTTCTGTAACGCCAATTTCAAGAGGAGAACCGAATTCAGTGTGGAGAGCTTTGCGTATGAGACTTCGTGACAAATGTAAGGGAGGCGACGGCGAATGCGTGGTTGCGTCGCTCCTTGAAAGACCAAAGGCTCCGAAAACATGGAGATCCAATCCTACGGAGTGGCTGTCCACCGACGACATTGAAAAGATGGAGAAGAGCTACAAGCGTCTGTTTTCCAACTACGAATACGTAGGGACATTCCCGATGGATTTCGGAGACAAGTCGGAGACCGGATCCTGTTTGGTCAGTGCTCTCTGTTCTATGGACATTCGCAAACTTGCCTCCAAAGGAAAGACACAGATCGGAATCGTGTTCAACACGGACGTCAGCACTGGACCTGGGGAACACTGGGTTGCAGTCTTCTGCGATCTGCGTTCAGACCTGGAGTATCCGCGCATGACATACTTTGACTCGTACGGACAGGAGCCGGAAAAGGAGATAAAGAAACTCATGACGAGGTGGAAGCAGGAGTGGGATGCAAGCGGTCGCCATTCAAAGCCGATGGAATTGACGTATAACAAAACGAGGCACCAGCGAAAGAACACAGAGTGCGGGATGTATTGCGTATATTTCCACTACTGCTGTCTTATGGAAATACCCATGGAGAAGCGCATACCCGACGACGTAATGGCGGCACTCAGAGGCCTCCTGTTTCGCGTATAAAATCTCCGATGAAGATATAAATGGCGAACTCTTGGTTGGCACATGTCAAGACAGTTATGGCGAAGATGAAGAAGGACAAGACCTACGTTGCAGGCAAGGGGCTGTCGCAGGTTATTAACAAGATCAAGAAGGACGGAAGCTACAAGAAGTCGTCAAGTACGCGTCGCGCGTCCAAGAAGGGTCGCCGCGGTGGTGCCGACGAAGAGGAGGACAAGAAGCCCGAAGAGAAGAAGGAAGAGGACTCGGAGTCTGAAGAGGAAGAGGAGCGTTCCCAGCCAGAAACTGTGGTTCCCGACGAGGAAAGTCAGGAAGCTCAACCTTCGTCAAGCCAACCAGAAGGGGAAGAAGGAGGTCGCCGTCGTCGTAAGTCAAAGAAGCCGAGTCGTCGCACTCGTCGTAAGTCGCGTCGGTAAAAAATTCAAGTTGTCTAACATATAAAGACAAATGGGTGGCGGCTTACTACAACTCGTTGCGCATGGAGCTCAGGATGCATACCTTTCTGGAAACCCCCAGATCACCTTCTGGAAGGGTCTTTTCAAGCGCCACACGAATTTTGCGATGGAGCCTTTTCGCCTGAATTTGACGGGCATGCCTGCGTGGGGACAGAAGCAGACGGTGACTATCAACCGCCACGCCGACTTGCTGTATTCCACCTATTTGGACGTTGTTCTGCCTGCGACTCAGGTTTTGAGTGTAGGCACCAAATCAATTGACTGGAACAACGAGCAGGGGCGTCTGGGATACATTCTTCTTGACTACGTTGAGCTCGAAATTGGAGGACAGGCGATTGATAAGCTATACAGCGAGTATCTCTACCTGTGGGACACCCTCACGTCCGACTACAACACGAGCTACAAGCTCTATCAGATGGTGGGTCTCGGCGGAGCATCGCGACGCAGGGACGCAGGCCCTATGGGTTTAACCACTTCGGGCGCAACTACAGGCGCAACTGGAGTCTACGGAATGCAGCTAGCCACCCAGTCATCTTGCGCCCCTTCTACTGGCCGTGCGAACACGAACACCCCGCTTTTCATTCCTCTGCCGTTCTCTTACACTCGCAACCCTGGCGCCGCTCTGCCTCTTATCGCCCTCCAGTATCACGAAGTCAAGATCAATATCCTGTGGAACAAGTGGCAGTTCGTCACTGCGAACTTCAACGGCGTTCAGCCTCCTCCTCCCACATCCGCAGCCGTGTATGTTGACTACATCTACCTTGACGTTGACGAGCGTCGTCGCATGGCCCAGGAGTCGCACGAGTATCTTATTGAGCAGGTCCAGTTCAACCAAGACAAGGGCATCGGTGCGTCAACCAACCGAATTGATTTGACATTCAATCACCCCGTGAAGGAACTCATCTGGGTCGTTCAGCCCGATCGCTTCACCAACTGCAAGATTGCGGACAAGGACGACAACACTTCTAGCACTCTAGGTGTGCCTCGGCCAGTTCTTGTACCGGATACTTTCCATCAGTTTGGCACTCAACAAGAAACTGCTGCTGTTCTTGGCGGAACGCCTGGAGGGATATCTCGTCTGACGCCGTTCACTTACTCGTATCTGAATCAGGCGGCGACAGGTAGTAGTGGGCTTGCTGCTTCACAGGGATTCACGCAGCCAATTCGGTCTATGCGCCTCCAGATCAATGGCCAGGACCGCCTAGACCGCCGTTCAGGAGATTACTTCAACAAGGTGCAGCCTTTCCAGCACCACAGCGGAACCATGAAGCCTCTAGGGTTTGACAACACGACCTATAAGGGTCTTTCTAAAGCGCCCCAGGCACATCAGGCGATCTACTCGTATTCGTTTGCCCTGAAGCCCGAGGAGAACCAGCCCAGCGGAACGTGCAACTTCTCCCGCATTGATACGGCGACCATCGTTATGGAAATGTCCGGCGACTACGTCGTTGACGAGTCCACTGACAATGTCTGGAACGTCCGCGTTTATGCGATCAACTACAACATCCTCCGCGTGATGAGCGGCATGGCTGGACTTGCCTACGCCAATTAAAAAAAGAATTTCAATATAAATGTCAGAATCTCAGCCGGTTTCTCCTCCTAAACCTACTCCCTCTGTTGCTGTATCTTGGGTGTTTAGCGTGGGCGGAATACTGACCATCCTTTTCTGGATAGTATTCGCCTTTGGCGCTGCAAAGCTATCTTACGACAAGTATAGGTCTTTAGGTTGGGCTATTTTGGATTTCATTTTCAGTCAGTTCTATTATCCCTACTACGCCCTTGTCCTGAATTCGCCGACACAAGCATTGGTATCTGCCGGTCGGCGTCGTTAGATTCATTACCACTCCATCACAATGTCGTCCACACGACACACGATATCTCCCTCTTCGGCGAGTTTCGTGTTCAGTGCCTTGACATCTTCCTCAAAGACCTCCTCCGCCATTCCCTCAGGAAGCTTCGTCTCGTCCACGAGAATGTCAACGAGTCCAGTCCCGCAAGGCGGTCTCTGTCCGAACATGATGTTTGCAGACACGCCCTTCATGCTATCAAACTCCCCGCTCATCGCTGCGTTAAACAGAACCTTGCTCGTCTCCTCAAACGATGAGCGCGCAAGGACTCCCGAATCGCTCTTGCTCATTCCAAACCGGTCTGCGCTCAGAATGTGACCGGGATACGTCATCGTGTCAATGAGCGTAATCATATGGTGGTAATTCACGTACTCTGCAGTGAATACTTCCATGAACTCCTCGTAAAGCGCCAACCGTGCCGTTTCAATCCCAAACACTTCCATGATTTCGTGAACGTCGTTCGAGAAAGACCTGAGCGGATCTACGTGCTGGAAGGTCGCCAGATCCAACAGGTTCGTTCCTTCCACGTCCAGAACATACTGCGGAGACAGAGGCACGAATCCGCCAACAGTCTCGTCATACATCATTTCAGACTTGACTTCGCGGGGGTATACTCTTCCGAGTCCCTCTACGCCCGTTAGAATCGTGTCAAGAAGCTTGTCCTCAATGAACCGGAGCGACAGAGCGTTCTTTGCGATATCTGTTCCAAACACAATGCGCAGAATGATCTTGTCGGGAGTGTTCGTGTCGCTGTGGATGCAGTCAAATACCCTCAAAGTCTTGTTGTCCTGAATCTTGGATGCGATTGTCGTCATGTTTGCAACATTGCGCGCAGCCATTTCCATCTTGTCAAGTTCAAGGCGCATAATCCACGGAGACATGCACGAGTTGCCCTGCGTGACCGAGAACTTCTCGTAGGACCGCAGAATTTCAATATCGTCTGCTATTGCCGTGTTTGTGGTTCCCGGATGCGGATCGTGGTAAATGCGCACGGAAATCGTGATGTCCCGCAGCGTCGTCTTCTGGATGTCCCGCTTTACAGACGACACAGAGTTCTGGGACTTTGCAACCTCCGGGGTCAAATACACGACATTCCCTGGATTCTTGGGGTTGCGAGAAACACTGAGGAGTTCAATGATGCGGGGAACTCCCTGAGTCGCATTCGCCTTGACGGTTCCTGCGCTGTGGAAAGTGTTCAAAGTAAGCTGCGTAGTGGGCTCGCCAATGGACTGGGCTGCTAGCGTTCCGACCATTTCGCCCGGATGGACGCACGCATTCAGGTACTTGTATCGGATGTCCCTCAAAAGCTCGTCAAACAAGTCCTTGGAAAGCCGAAGCTTGAGAATTGACTTCTTGGGCGCAAAGTAGTAGCGAAGCAGGGCGTGGAAGACTCGGTTGTGCTTCAACCAAGACTCGTTGCACAAAGAGTTCAGCTCGTTAGTAACGTGTTCTGGCGTCAAGTCGGTCTTGGTGACGTACGGATTCGTGTATTTCTGCTCTAGACGGCGCAGATTTACTGGAGCCATAATTTTGCGAGAACTCGTGTATCGGAACACGTTCTCCACTAGAAACTTCCGGTCTTCCAGAATCTTCTCCACCATATCAGAATCCGTCGCAACGAGTCCGTCCTTCATTACCTCTTGGAAATCGGCGGCGGAAGCAGCAAATTCCTTGTAAACTTGCGCCATCGTCATGACACCTAGCTCACACACTTGCGCCTCAATGCACACGCTGTCAATTCCGTCTCCGCCGTAGTGAAACTGGACGATTGCGCCGTTGGCGTTGCGCACGGTTCCGTCGTATTCAACGTGCAAATCCTCCATCGTCTTCACCAGCTTCCGCTGAATGTATCCTGAATCGGAAGTCTTCACGGCGGTATCAATAAGACCCTCGCGTCCTGCCATTGCGTGAAAGAAGAACTCGGCGGGACGCAGACCCGTGATGAAGCTGTTCTCCACGAACCCTCGCGACTCCGCCGAATAGTCGTAGCGAGTGAAGTGTGGCAGCGTTCGGTCCTGAAGCGTATACTGAATACGCCTTCCGGCAATGAACTGCTGTCCAAGCATAGCCATCATTTGTGCAATGTTCAGGTCAGAGCCTTTGGATCCAGAGACCACCATTTCACGCATACGGTTCTTCTTCGGGAGTCCGTTCATCACCTTATCCACGACCTTGGAAGCAGAGTTCTTCAGTGCGTTCGTGATCTGGTTCTCAAGCTCATCGCCGTCGGGTCGTCCAGAATCGTTTGCGAATATGCCAGAATGGACGCTGGACATGATGCGCGAAACCTCCTTGCGTCCGTCCTCCAGAGACTTGGCGATCGCCTCTGCGATTTCCTCGTTCCCTACAAGATCCGACGGACCCACTGAGAAGCCAGAATACAGGTTGTATTTCGTGACAATGTTCTGGACTTCGTTGATGAACTGTCCGCACCGATCAGGACCGAAATCGTTGTAGATTACGTGAAGAATGCCGTCCACCATGTCGCCCTGCGAACCTCCGAATGCGCTCTTCTTCAGCACGCCCTTTGTGAGCTGTCCGTCCTTCAACTGAATGCTTCCGTTGAAATCCATCAGGGGAAACGTGCTTGAAATCAACTCCTGTCCCGTCATCGTAGAACCCTTGCGGGAATAAGCACTGAGCGGGCGCTTTGTGCGACCTAGAATGTTCATTGCGATATGTTCTGGCACTCTCACGTCCTCCTGCGAGATACGGAAGGCGCCTGTTAATGTGTCTTGGAATATTTGAATGATGGGAGAGTTGGTGCGAGGCGAGATGATCTGACGAAGAACTGAGGCAAGATACTTTAGCTCCGTAGCAGCCACGATGGATTGCGGGACGTGCATGTTCATCTCGTCGCCGTCAAAGTCTGCATTGTAAGGGCGGGTCGCAGAAACGTTCAGGCGGAACGTGGAGTAAGGAAGAACCTTGATTCTGTGGCATTCCATGGACGCCTTGTGGAGCGACGGCTGGCGATTGAAGAGAACCACGTCTCCGTCAATGAGGTGGCGATGAACAATGTCCCCTGTCTTCAGGTCAAGCGAATCGTGGTTCACGAACTTGAGACTCACTGTCTTGTTCTCGGCCTTAATGAAGACCGATTTTGCGCCAGGATGTTTCGTGGGACCGTTGCGAACGTATGTCATGAGCCGGTCGCGATTGTAAGGCGAGACGGCTTCTGGAAACGTCAGGTTCGTCGCAATCTCTTCCGGAACGCCGAGTTCGTCTACGTCAATATTTGCGTCTGGAGTAATGACGGTTCGTGCTGCGAAATCCACGCGCTTTCCCATGAGGTTTCCTCGCACGCGTCCGGACTTTGCGCCCATGCGAGACTTCAAAGTCTTTAGCGGGCGACCAGAACGCTGAGAGGCGGGCGGAAGACCCTTGATGTCGTTGTCAACGTACGTCGCGACATCAAACTGGAGAACCTTGGTGTAATCGTCAATGATAGAAACCGGGTCGCCTTTGTCAATTTTCTCGCGAAGACGCTGGTTGTTGCGCACGATGTCTATGAGTTTATGCGTCAAGTCGTCCTCCATGCGCTGATTGTCGTCCATGACTACAGACGGACGCACGGTCAGCGGAGGAACGGCGAGAACCGTGCAGACCATCCACTCTGGACGACTGAACTTGGGATGGAAACCAATGGACTTTACAGTCTCGTCCGTCATGCGCTGGAAGCATCGCAGAACCATCTCGGGCTGAAGAGGAATTGGGTCAGCGTCCTCGCTCTTTAGAATCGCAGAGAGGGATGCGACCGTGTTTTCAACCTTTTCGACTTTCTTGATGACGGGGCTGTTGCAGTGGACACATCCCTCCATCTTCGTCTTCAAGGACGAGGTGAGCTCTCGGACGGCGTTGAACTTGTCCATACCGGTCAGCGTCTTGGCGATGGTGTTCAAATTCTCTTCCTTGACATACGTGTTTGAACAGTTGAGACAAATGACGCCAAGAATGTTGCGGATAGTCTCTATGAACTGGTAGAGATACACCGGTCGGGCGAGCCGAATGTGTCCGAAATGTCCCGGGCAAAGCAGGTTAGTCTGCTTACATGTAGAACATACCTTTCCGTTCTCAATGACGCCAAACCTGCTGTCGAAAACGCCTCCAGAAACCGGAGCTCCCGATTGGAAAGTCTTGTCGGTGGTTACCTCGACCACGCTGCGAGAAACGATCTCATCAGGGTTGGCGATGCCGAACTGAACACCGATAATAGTGTCGCCCATTCTTTATATTACTATCTGATGCGTGTATATTATTCCGTTTTCACTTTGAGATAGCGATAGTTTTCTCCCAAAACTCATCGTCGTTCAAAATATCCTTGACGATGTCTTCATCGTAATCTTCTGTCAAATCCATAACCCATTGGTCAAATTCTGGACCTAGACGCTGCTTGAATTTGTTTCGGCGTTCCTTGGGAAGATTCCGCATGAACTGGAATAGGTCTAGTCGGACTCTGTTCGTGAAGGTATGTATTGCATAAGGGAACTCGCTGGAGTCCTTATAGTCTCGCACGATGCTATACCATTCTTCCATCCCGTTTGAATTTCACAGAGAAGATTAAGATGCCTCGTAAAACTTTGAGGTTAAAGGCTGTTCGGCCATCGCATAAACCTGAAAAGAAATGGGATGCAGTGTTTGATTGCCCTCGATGGACTATTTATTGAATGCTGTGTTTTGACTTCCTCCATTTGTTTTGTAAACCTTTTATACTTTTAATAAATTTTTTCCAATCATTTTCCCATATTTCAATAAGATTAAACCCCTTCTCAATTATAAGCTTTGATTTTGCTATAGTTTGGTTATACAGTTCGCCATAAGTTATACCAACTCTTGGATTTATTTCAGTTTCATCATATAACTCTGGATTACCATGCCAGAAATCTCCATGAAATTCAAATATTGTATTTGAAGGTTTTATATAACCGTCCGCTTTATATCGTGTGCCTGGAATTACAAATTCGCCTAAGTTTCTTGCATGCTGTATCTCGGTTAAATATCTTTTTTCCATAAATAATAACCAATCCATACTTATAGCAGAATGTCTATTAGAACATTTTTGACATTCTTTACCTACTTTATGTAAATAAGGTAGTATGTCAAATTCGCCATGTTTTTTACAAATAACGGTTATTGGTTTTGAACCACCTTCCCATACTACTGAAGAGTAATCATATTTATCCCCATATAGTTTTATAAATTCAGGTTGATATTCATCAAAGTTCTTTAATTTTGCAAGTCTTGAAGATTCTTTACCGCACAAAGGGCACCCTTTACCACGCAGATGGTTATTTGGACTTATGCTAAATACTCCATGTGTTTTACATATTACATTTACTTTACTTACTGCATCTTCATATTGCGTACATGAATAATCATATGTATTTGTATGAATAGTATTAGCCTTTGTTATAAATTCTATTTTACATTTTTCATTTAAATCAATATTTCTTTGATTTGATTCATTGCCACACTTACCACAACCGTATGCTAGATGATTAGGCGGGAATATTTCAAATTCACCATGTATTTTACATATAACAATAACTTTATTATTAGAATCTATATAATCAACTTTGCTATAATCAAATCTATTACCCCATTTTTCTATAGCGTTTCCTATAAATATCTCTGTATTATGTTTATTATATTGTATTTTATTTTCTTTTGAACACTTTTGGCACCCTCTACCATTTTTATGGTATTGGGCTCTTATTATAAAGTCCCCATGTTTATTACATGTTACATTAATTTCATTATCTGAACCTTTCCAAATAACCTTAGAATAATCATATTTATTATTGTGCAGTTGTAATAATTGTTCTTTATATGCTTCCCAAGGTATTGACATTCTTATTCGTGTATTTTCTATAGCACATTTTTTACATCCACCCCCATTAAGGTGCCTATTTGGTGTTTGTTCAAACTCGCCGTGTGTTACACAACTAATAGTTATATTATCTGTAGCACTAACATATATTGATTTTGAATAATCATATTTGTTATTATGAATATTATTCGCTTCATCTACAAATTTTTGCTTTGCCTTTTCTATTCTTTCTTTACCTGATCTTGCATGAGCACATTTTTTACATCCATGTCCACATAAATGTTTATGAAATGATTGTTCAAATATACCATGTGAAGGACAAATTATACTTACACGTGTATCCCTTTTAGGAAGTTCTTTTATGAGTGAGTAATCAAACAAATTATTATGTAGTCGGTTTGCTTCTTCTATATACTGCTCCTTTGTTCTTTTGTGCAACATGGTTTTTGTTATTTTGTTCATAACTGTTTGTTCTATCCGTTTTTAATATTGATTCTAAACAATGAAGACACGAAAACTTAAACTCAAGTCTATACTAAAATCACATATTCCAACCAAAAAATGGGACGCAGTCTTTAATTACCCAGACGGACGAACAAAGACTATTCCGTTCGGTGCGAGAAAACAAATAAACGGAAAATGGTCTGACATGTCAGATTACACGAAACACAAGAACAAAACCCGAAGGGCGCTGTATCTGCAGCGTCATTCAGGAATGGGAGAGCATTGGACTCAGGCGGATACTCCGGGTGCTTTGAGTCGTTGGATTTTGTGGGGACCATCTACATCGTTCCGACAGAACGTAAAGTCCTACAAGAAGAGGTTTAGACTGTAAGGCTCTAATATCAAACGGTGGGATGCCGGAGTGGTTAACGGGGGGGACTTAAGATCCCCTGCTTTGAAAAGCGCGCGGGTTCGATCCCCGCTTCCACCATATTGCGAGCGTTCCATAGAAACATCTGGATATACAAAAACGCAACCGTTCCGATCACGATGGAGTACCAATATTCCATTCTGATTTGAATGCGTCATTCTATTATTCAGTTTGTTCCGCAGGAGTGGCTTCAGGCTCAGGCACCGGCTCTGGCGCAACTTCCGGAACAACAACGGGTTCAGGCACCGACTCGGGCACGACCTCCGGCACAACAACGGGTTCAGGCACCGGCTCGGGCGCAACTTCCGGCACAACAACGGGTTCAGGCACTGGCTCTGGCACGACTTCTGGCACAACAACCGGTTCAGGCACCGGCTCAGGCGCAACCTCCGGCACAACGACGGACTCAGGCACCGGCTCAGGCGCAACCTCCGGCACAACGACGGCCTCAGGCACCGGCTCGGGCGCAACCACCGGCACAA
>Ga0214919_10004825_pt1 | contig 19427 bp, 17 predicted proteins | sample LL1503_MetaG_FD_177994 | JGI IMG/M metagenome (GOLD analysis project Ga0214919, IMG submission 177994) | Freshwater microbial communities from Lake Lanier, Atlanta, Georgia, United States - LL-1503 | ecosystem: Environmental > Aquatic > Freshwater > Lake | place: USA: Georgia | collected...
GCTGCCGGGCAAATCGGTGCGGCCACATCCGTCAAGAAAAAGGGTGTCTCCAGAAATCAGACATCCATTGACAAGGAAACACTGTGAACCAGGAGTGTGGCCTGGAGTATGAACCAATGTGATGTCAATATTGCCAACCTTGACGATGTCGCCAGCGTCGTGGGCGACGAGGTCAGTTTCTGCTACACCCGTGGTTCGAAGAACCCACGGCGCTTCTTCTTTGTTGACGTGGATACCGATGGAACCGTGTTCAAGGAGGCGGGTAATGCCTTCGATGCGATAGTTCATCATCGAACCCCCAATGTGATCGGGATGATAATGAGTTGCCAAGGCACCAGTGATTTTCATTCCATCGTTATTGGCGAAATCAACCAGATCATCGACGGCGTAAGCCGGATCAATCACCATGCATTCGCCGGTCGAACGATCACCGATGAGGTAGACGAAGTTGACCATTTGTTGGGCAAGCGGGTCTCCGACAGCGAAATCTCGGCCGGAGAGCAATTGTTTGAAATACACCTGATTATCTGCCATGTCAGTCACGTTTCTAGGGTAGACGGTCACATGTGCCTCATGCTTGATGAGGTTGCCTTGTTTGCGCCATGATGCCGTCTCCTATCATGACTGTATGAACTCGAAGACCTCAGCGAATCACCAAAATCAAGGTGTTCTTGATTCGTTGATCGAAGGGCACAGGATCCCCTTCGGAGGAACTCGTTGGACTGCAGTATCGGCTGAGCTCGCCCACGAATTCCGGGCAGGGGACCGACTTGTCGTGGTTCAGGAAAATGGCGATCTTCTGCACATCCCGAGTTCGGTTGCCGAGATCGCAAATGCAGCAGTCACGAATGCTCGGCTGGCATTCGCCGAATTGGCAACGATTGATTCGATTCGAATCAATCAATTTTTCGGTTCGTTCGCCGCAAACCTGCAAAATAACGACATCTTCAACAAGATAAAGATCGCTAATGACATCGACGTGGAAAGTGCTCATCAACGAGGTCGTTCGACAACCCGTCTGCAATTAGGCGAGAAGATGCGGCTTGACATGATCGCAGCGCTCAACATGTGGCGTGATCTACCAGATACGTCAACAGTCACCACAGAAACTGTGCAACACGAATCTTGGTCAGTGGAAGCACACCAAGCTCCGCTTGGAGTTGTTGGATTTGTTTTTGAGGGTCGACCAAATGTTTTTGCCGATGCCACCGGTGTGCTTCGATCGGGCAACACCGTAGTTTTTCGCATCGGAAGCGACGCTCTGAATACTGCTCGGGCGATCATGGATTTTGCCTTGAAACCGGCATTAGAGGAAAACCAGCTGCCTCTTGGGTGCGTGCAACTTGTCGACTCTCCCGAAAGATCAGCCGGATACGCCTTGTTTTCACACGCCGGTCTCTCGCTAGCGGTTGCTCGCGGAAGCGGAGAGGCCGTCGCTCAACTTGGGGCAGTGGCACGTCAATCAGGAATTCCTGTCAGCCTTCATGGCACTGGTGGTGCATGGAGCATTGTTGGTCAGACCGCCGGCGCCCTTGACCTTGCTCAAGTCATTAGCCACTCATTAGACCGCAAAGTATGCAACACCCTGAACGTCTGTTGTGTTCCACTCGATCGCCACGATCTTCTTTTGGCGGTATTGAATGGGGCAGTATTAGCGGCCAAAGGTCGTGAGGCAAAACTTATTGTTCACGCAGTTGGAACCTTTACTTCACAAGTTCTTCGAGAAATGTATTCATCCTCATTTTTGTTTGATCTCATCGAACACGACGACGACGAGGTATTAGCTACTGAATGGGAGTGGGATAATCATCCCGAGTTTTCTCTCCGATTGGTTTCAGATCTTGATGAAGCAATTGAACTTTTCAATTCTTTCAGTCCGCATTTCGTACTTTCAATGATCAGCTCCGATCACGCAGAGATTGAACATGCTTTTCGTTCGACCGAATCACCATTTTTCGGCAATGGCTTCACTCGATGGGTCGACGGGCAATACGCACTCAACCGACCCGAACTGGGCCTATCGAATTGGCAATCTGGTCGTCTCTTTGCTCGCGGCGGTATTTTGTCGGGCGATGGTGTATTCACAACTCGCTATGTGATGAAACAGTCCGACCCGCAACAGCACCGATAATCAGGGCTGAAATATTGATCAGCCTCCAGAGATTTTGTCGAAGACTGCGTTAATCAATCGTGCAGGTCGACCAGTTCTTTCTTCTCTCCAGTCAGCCAACATCGCTAATTTCGTCAGCGAGTTCACTGCGACAAATCGTAAGGGCTCAATTTCCCACTTCTTTGAGGAGTGATTCACCGAAGGGAGACGAGTGATGTCCGTTGACTTATCGCACACCAGATCGGCCAAAGTTCGACCAGCCAAGTTTGATGTTGCGACTCCATCGCCGACATAGCCCCCAGCTGATCCAAGACCGGTTGCGGGGTTATACGAAATATTGAACGTCCAATCACGTGGAGCAGCCAACGGTCCACCCCAATGGTGAGTGAATTCAGTTCGTTCCAAAACGGGAAATAGATCAACCAAAGTGGTGCGAAGTCTTTGTGCGACACCTTGATTGAAATCAAAGTCGGTGGAGATCTTTGATCCGAAGTGATAAGGAGCTCCACGTCCGCCAAAAGCCAGTCGATGATCGGCTGTCCTTTGCCCATAAATAATCATGTTGCGTCCGTCATTAAAAGACGGACGACTTTCAAGACCAATCTCTGACCAAACATCAGCAGAAAGTGGTTCTGTTGCAACCATCATTGAATACAGCGGAATCACTGAACGCTTGGCCTGCAAAAAATTCACGCTAAAGGCTTCGGTCGTTCGCAAAACAGTCGAGGCTTTGAAAGTGCGACGCAGCGTTTCCACTTGACCAGATGTATAGGCCAGAACATCGGTGTTCTCAAAGATTTTGGTTCCTTGCGCCCGCACAACATTGGCCAAACCAACACACAATTTCTTTGGATGTAGCACTGCGCTCTGTGTATCTAATAGTCCACCTAAGGTCTGACTAGCTTCAACGATGTCGAGCGCTTCATTCCGTTCTAATACCTGATAAAAGTTCTCACCGAAGCCATATTCGCGGAGATATTTCACCCGACTCTTTGCCCGATCACATTGATTCTGGCTACGGAGAACTTCGATCGAACCGCCCTGTACGAAATCGCAATCGATTCCCAAAGTAGTAGTTCTGTCTCGAATCTCTTTCAATGTTGCAAACATCGCATCTTGCATCGCAATCGCTTGATCTCGTCCGTGTTGCTTCGCAATTGAATCTAAGGACATCGGCATGATCGTTGAACACCAACCACCATTACGTCCACTCGCGCCATATCCGATGGTGTTCTTTTCAAGTAGAGCGATTTTTAGAGAGGGGTCGTTGAGATGAAGGTAAAACGCCGTCCACAGACCCGTATAGCCAGCACCAATGACCACAACATCAAAATCCGTGTGATCGTGATCCGGCCGTTCTTGCTCCGGAAGCACAATGCCAACTTGGTCGATCTCTTTCCATAGACACTTCTCCGGGATGATCGATGGTGTCATGAGCTAAACCAGAATGTGATTATCAATAAGCCGGACGCCATCAAGTATGATGGCAACAACAATGACGTTTCCATGAATTGCGACCGAGATTTCTTTCAAAGAGGCGGAATCAACGATTTTCACATAGTCAATATCTGCTTCTGTTGAGGCGATCGCCGTTTCGACTGTCTGTATCAACTGCGTGGTGTCCCTGATTCCGATCGCGAATTGCTCTTGAGCGGCATCAAGACCTTGCGAAATAGCCGCTGCCTCAGTTCGAGCCGATTCAGAGAGCCGAACATTTCGACTCGACATTGCCAACCCATCGATTTCCCGAACTGTTGGAGCCATGATGAGTTCAATGGGCATATCTAGATCGGCCACCATCCGCTTAATGACGGCGAACTGTTGAAAATCCTTCTGACCAAAAATCGCGACATCCGGACGACCCGCCGAAAACAGTTTGGCGACAACAGTAGAGACTCCAGAAAAGTGGCCAGGTCGAGAGGATCCTTCTAAGACATCGGTAATGCCTTCGACGTGAACACTCGTTGAGAAATTTGAGCCGTACATGCTCTCAACACTTGGCGCATACAAAAATTGCACAGCATGTTGTTCAAGTAATTGAATATCTTTATCCATTTGAAGCGGATATTTATCAAAATCAGCTGGGTTATTGAACTGCAAAGGGTTAACAAAGATCGTGGCTACGACAACGTCAGCATGTCGATGCGCAAGATCAAAGAGGGAAGTATGACCCTGATGCAGCGCTCCCATTGTGGGGACCATGGCCACCGATTGACCATGAACTCGACAGGCGTCAACGGTTTGACTGAGTTCCTGAGGAGTACGGAGAATGTGCACAGGATTTAGTGGAACGAGTGATCTTCGTCTGGGAAAGTTCCACCTTGAACATCAGCAATGAATGCTCTCGTTGCATCAATGGTCGGGGTGCGTAACTCGGCGTAATGCTTGGCGAAGCGATACTTCGAATCACACAAACCTAAAACATCGTGAAGAACCAGAACTTGACCATTGCAATGGATTCCAGCACCAATACCAATAGTGGGAATACTGACCTTCTGCGTGATCTCTTGAGCGAGTTCCATGGGGACGCCCTCAATAACAATCGCGCATGCTCCCGATTGTTCAACTGCATGAGCATCTTCAAGAATTCTTTCGCGACCGCCAGCTTCAAACCCTTCGGTGCGACCTTGCACCCTGAAGCCACCCATGCGGTGAACACTTTGCGGCGTCAATCCGATATGTCCCATGACTGGAATATCGACGCGCGTGATTGCCGCAATAGTTTCAGCCATGTGCACGCCACCTTCGAGCTTGATGCACTGAGCGCCATTCTTCATCAGCACAATGGACGACTCAACACCTTGTTCGGGGCTGATCTGATACGAACCAAAAGGCAAGTCTCCAACGACAAGTGCTTTCGTGTTCGCGCGAGCGACACAGCGAACGTGATAGGCCATTTCATCAAGATCGACCGGAATCGTATTGCTGGTTCCTTGAACAACCATTCCGACAGAATCACCGACCAAAATCATGTCAATTCCTGCCTCATCAACAAGACGGGCAAAAGTGACGTCGTACGCCGTAATCATCGTCATGCGACGACCAACGGACTTCCACGCAGCAAGATCGGGAACCTGTACTTTCTTACGATCGTTGGGCAGCGATGGCATCACAGAACCTCTTGGGGTCGATACGGGGGAACAGGTCACAAATTAAACAGCAGAGCGAAACCTAGCGACACTGGCACCTAGTTAGACGTTTGGAGGTCTGATTTTTTGTGATTTAGGGCATGCCCATCATTGGCTCACAAATGCCGAAGGACAGAGGTCGCGATAGCTCGCCATTCCACCCGCAGATGTGGCGTGCAAAATGGCCTCAGTACAGGCTAGGGCGAACATATCGGCTCCAGCCGCCAGCACTTTGTTGAGTAATGCGGGACGGCCAACTGGGTCGCTAAAAACTGGCTCATATTCAGACAGCACTAATTCTCCATGGCCAACCGACAGTCCAAATATCGTGTCGCCATCGTTCATGAGATGCGCAGGTCGCACAGCTCGGGAGAGACCATCATGAGCAACGGCAGCGAACTTGGTGCATTCAGATTTAGACAGCCGGAGGTTTGTCGCAACAACACCAATAGTGGTGTTCAGTGAACCTTCAGTTGATGCAACAGGCGTCGCGAGATCTAACAAGTACTCACGGAGCGCCCGCCGATCGGTGGCATTAGGACGACGTAAACGGGTTGGTGAGTCATTCCATGGAAGACACGTATCAGGATTGATCACAGATCCAATCGAGTTGACGACGGCGATCGCCGACACCACGTGTCCACTTTCGATACACGTGCTAGCCATGGCGAGACCACCTTTGAGCCCACCTGAACGAGCGCCCGCTCCAGCACCAACACATCCCACCGCAGTCGCTTTTGATTTAGCTGACTGCGACGCACGATATCCGAAAGTTGAATCGGGACGATTGACGAACTTTCCACCACGACCAAGATCAAAGATTACGGCCCCAGGAACAATTGGAACTACCCACGACTCATCTTTGCCAACGGGGAAACCACAACCAGCTTCTTCGAGATATTCCATGACTCCTTGGGCACTTGCTAATCCATACGCACTTCCGCCACTCAAGACAATGGCGTGTACCTTTTGAATCAAATTTTCCGGTCGCAAAAGATCGGTTTCTCGAGTACCAGGTCCACCACCTCGCACATCAACACCTGCGATGGCTCCAGATGGAGTCAAGATCACCGTTGTCCCAGTCAACCAACCTCGCGATTTTCGGGCGAAATGTCCCACCTTGACCGAACCGACATCGGTAAAAGAATCGTTGAACACCGTCACGCCTGTCTGCGAACGATTGGAACGATCCATATGACCATGCTGACAGATTTATCCGTGCCGACAAGTACTTACCGATAATCTCAAGGCGTGAAGGACGAACCGGCTTACGCACCAATAGCGTTGTCTAAAAGTCGAGCCTGGCGAAATCGTTTCTTTGCTCGGGCTGTTCATTACCTATGGGAGATGGCGATCGAAGCTGGAGCGATCGGAGCGTCAACTAGGCGGGGCCAAAAGTTTGGTTCTTTCGGGCAACAGAGCGTGATCTGCTTTCCTTCAAACACAATATTTAATGAGCAGTACATTCACATCGGTCGCAACACCATGATCGGGCCGCAGTGCACCTTGTCGGCTGGAATGGTGCCGGGTCAGCAATGTATTTCAGAACGTATTGTCTCGATTGGCGATCGTTGTCTGATCGGCAAGGGGAGTGGCATCGTTGGCCATTTCTCGATCGAAATCGGTGATGACGTCTGGACTGGACACAATGTCTACATCACTGATCAAAATCATGGTTATAAAGATGTGACTTTGCCGATCTCAGTGCAAACAATGCCCGAAAAGCCGGTGCGAATTGGTAACGGTTCGTGGCTTGGTTATGGCAGCGTGATTCTTCCAGGAGCCGATATCGGCGAACACGTTGTTATCGGAGCAAACAGTGTTGTGACTGGTTCAATTCCATCATTCAGCGTCGCGGTCGGTTCACCAGCACGAGTTATTCGGCAATACATTGACGGCGCGTGGCAGGACGTCTAGAACTAGACAGCTAAATCCATCGGCGCCGCACACGATGTCATTCGGTTGTTCGTTGTGAAGTCGTTGATGAAATCAGATTCAGGTGAGCCGTAAAGCATTGATTCGGCAAAAGGCGCATTCTCGCCGGTGCGCAAAACTGCGGTGTAATCAATGCGTGCATTGATCCAACTTGTGTAAATACTTTGCCATTTGTGTATTAAAGCAACATCGACCACTCCAGCGGGAAGCGTAGCGGTAACATCTTTGAGCATTTGCTGGATGATCACCGTTGCTTTATCAATGATGTCAGCTCTTTGAGAAAGGGCATTTCCGTCCACCGAATCAATCCGACGTAAATCAATGAGTTTGTCTCTTTCAAGATTGGCGTTTTTGCATATTTCTTCTGCTCGGACAGTCCAGGCCTTATCTTCGAGAACGTTGACGCCCTGTTTCGAAGCGAAGAAAAGGGCATACACCCAAAAGGCCGCCAGGCCGACGCAAATGGCTCCCAAAAAGAACTGCAATGGACGTCGGGATCGGGGAGACTTTTCGCTGCCTTCACTCATGATTTGGCTGCTGGTCGATACGAAGTTGCCAACTGCAATGCAGCGCCGCCAATTCCGAGGACGGCCGTCACAAGTAATGCGCCCCAGCCTGAGATGGTGAAATTAATAGCATTGTCAATCGACCATTCACCTGGCCCCATTGCACCAACGGCAAGCGCTCCGAGCGCAATCGTTGCGCAGTATTCCCATCCCTGATTCGGGAGGAACACAAAAAATCCGACCTTCAAATGTGATGTGTAGATAGCAACAACCATGACGCCAATGACGCCCGCTGCGGCAAGCGGAGTAAGCAGACCTAACGCCAACAGCACACCGGCACCAATCTCAGTCGCCGCAGCCATTCGTGCCTGCCATTTGGGCCACCTCATACCAATACTTCCAAACCAAGAAGCTGTACCTGAAAGACCGCCCTTACCAAACACCTTGTTGTACCCGTGGTAAGCGAGAAAGAGACCGAGCACTAAACGGAGCATAAGCAAACCAAAATTGAACTGATCTATTCCAAACTGATTTTGAAGACTAAGCATGCGATCAGATTACTGCTAGGAATATTGGGTGCACGATCATTCATCAACTTCGGGAAGGTTTCGTCGCACAATCAAGTTGCTTCGTGCACTCATTTCGTACCATCCGGGTCTTTTCTCGATTTCTATGGCTGGTGCGGCGGTTTTCGCAGTCTGTACCGTAGCTTCGTCCTGGTTGCTTCGCTGGGTCATTGACGAAGTCATCGTTCGACGTTTTGACACTCAACATTTCTCGCTTTCCCGAACTCTGACCGCAGTCGGCCTACTTCTCGGCCTGTCGCTGATTCGAGCGTGTGGGGTCATCATTCGGCGCTCATTTGCCGGACGAGCCCAATGGCGAACAGCTCAGAGTTTGACCGAAGAAGTTGTTGATGTTTTGGTGCATCAACCTCCACAATGGCACCGACAACAATCAACCGGAGATCTTCTGACGCGCGCTGGCGTCGATGTTGATGCCAGCGTCGCGGTCATGGCCCCACTGCCCTATGCGAGCAGCGTTATTTTGATGATGGTGATCGCTGGCTATGGGCTGATTTCCAATGACGCAGCCCTTGGCATAGCAGCGACCGCAGTTTTTCCATTGTTGATTGGTCTCAATGTGTTGTATCAACGCCGAGTTGATAAATGGTTTGATATCGCGCAGGGAGAATTGGGATCACTATCTGCTGCAGTTCACGAAAGTTTCGAAGGTGTCACAGTCGTTAAGGCATTTGGTGCGGAAAATCGGGAGACGGAAAGGCTTGCTGTTATCGCTTCACGAGTACAAAATGCTCGAGTTGAAGCGATTCGGTTGAGATCTCTTTTCGAGGCAGCCCTCGACTTCGTTCCCAACCTCACCAATATCTGTTTGGTGATAGGCGGAGCTTTCCGCGTACGGAGCGGCGATCTCACGGTTGGCGAATTGGCCAGTTTCATTTACATGTTCACCCTTTTAGTTTTCCCTTTAAGGCTGATCGGTTACGCGCTCTCAGAAATGCCACGTTCACAAGCGGGATTTGGGCGAATACAAACACTGCGTCTCAGTCAAACACTGAGCGACCCGAGGTCAAAGTATTCACGGTCTGATTCAGCACTCGAAATGAAATCTGTTGCAATCGGACATGATTCCGAACACGTTTTACTGAGAGATTTCTCCGCGTCCTTTCGGCCTGGAACATTTACGGCTCTTGTCGGTTACACCGGCTGCGGTAAGTCAACTTTTCTTCAATCTCTAGCCGGAATTATTCCATGTTTAGAGGGCGATATCTCCATTCCAGGAAAAGACATCAGTCTCGTCTTCCAAGAACCTTTTCTTTTTGGAACCTCGGTACGGAACAACGTCTGCATGGGCGAGCAGTTCGAAGAAGCCGCAATTTTCTGGTCGTTAGATGTAGCCGAAGCAGATTTTGTTCACCAACTTCCACAGGGTATTGACACGATTATCGGAGAACGTGGCGTCGGGCTCTCCGGTGGTCAACGACAAAGAATCGCCCTAGCTCGAGCGATCATCCGACGACCGCAAGTTCTTCTACTCGACGACACGACAAGCGCACTTGATCCAAATACCGAATTGAAAGTTCTGAACAATATTGAGATTGAACTGTCAGATGCAGTTGTTATTGCTGTCGCATCTCGACCGTCGCTCATTGGTATGGCCGATGAAGTGATGTTTTTTCACCAAGAAATAATGGTTGGGCCCAGCCAGCATTTAGAACTTCTTGTACAAAGTGGACCTTACCGGGCATTGATGCAAGCGTACGAACGTCCAATTGAGCAGGTCTCTCCGCTGAGCAAGGAGCTGTTGTGATCGAAACACAAAACAATGGAGCCATCGCCACTCTCAATCGAGGAGTACGCGCTGTACCTAGCCTGCGTCAAGGAATTGGTTTCACCGTCTTTTTAGCTTTGATAGGAGCAAGCGGCCGAGTCGTCGTTCCAGTTGTCATCCAACAGGCAATCGATCACGGCTTGCACCGAACTAGCGAATCTGCGTTACAAACTTTAAATGTTTCTCTCGTCATAAAACTTTGTGTAGCAGCAGCAATTTATTTGCTGGTCGCAGCGATCGCTCAACGCACTGCTGTTTCTCGATTAGGTCAACGAAGTGAAGCAGCACTTTTCGAATTAAGAGTTCAACTTTTCCAACATATTCATTTTCTGAGTCTTGAAGATCACAATGATGAACAACGTGGCTCCTTGGTGTCTAGAGTGACGTCCGATGTAGAAACACTTTCCCAATTCTTTTCTTGGGGAGGTTTGGCGTACTTGCTAGATGGGGCGTTAATGGTGATTGTGGCTGCCGTCATGGTTGCTTACGACTGGATGTTGGCACTCATAGTTATCGCAATCTCTACACCATTGGTTTATGTACTTCGGCGAGTTCAATCAAAGTTAATAGCCGCATACGACGCCACTCGATCAGCGAACTCATTCGTTCTAGGTTCAACCGCCGAGTTAGTGACAGGTGCCGAAACATTGCATGCTTACTCGGCCGGTTCAATATTCGGCCAAAGGGTGAAAAAGTCTGCCAAAGCACGAGGCGACGCCCAGACCAAAGCAACAATGATCGGGGCATTGTTGTTTCCTTCCGGTGAAATATTTGGCGCGATAGCGGTCTCTATGGTTGTGTTTGTCGGCCTATGGAGGGGTGCTAATTCTGGCCTGACTGCAGGGTCGTTGGTCGGCTTTATCTTTTTAACCTATCGATTTTTAGAGCCAATCGCCGAACTCACCGAAGTTTTAGATCAAACCCAAACTGCTATTTCAGGAATGCGACGAATACTTGGAATCTTGGCGATTCCTGTCGGTCCACAGGCACCGAAGTACCCCATCAAAGTAGGTGACGGCCCGTACGACATTGATATTGAAAATCTGTCTTTTTCGTATCGTCCTCGCGATGGCGAGTCTGAGATGGACAATCGAGCAGTCCTGCAAGGTATTCAATGCTCCATTGCATTTGGAACTCAAGTTGCTGTTGTTGGCGAGACTGGCTCGGGAAAGACAACACTCGGTCGACTCCTTTCTCGATTCTCTGATCCGACTGTGGGACAGATTTCAATCGGCGGGATTCCATTAAATCGAATCCAGAATGATGAACTGAGGAAACTCTTAGTCGTTGTGCCTCAAGAACCCTTCCTTTTTTCTGACACTGTTGCGGCCAATCTTCGTTTTGCATTTCCACAGGCGACGGACAAACAACTCGTTGACGCGTTCAGCAATGTCGACCTGCAGGATTGGTTCGAGACTCTCCCTCTAGGTCTCGACACGCTCGTTGGGCAACGCGGTTCTCAATTATCAGCAGGCGAGCGTCAATTGATTGCTCTCGTCAGAGCTTCGCTGATTAATCCCGCAATTTTGATTCTTGATGAAGCAACGTCATCTGTTGACGCATCAACTGAAGTACGACTCACACGAGCCCTTGACAAGCTTTCTCGAGGACGAACCACTATCTCCATTGCCCACCGACTCTCCACTGCCGCTCGGGCGGATCGGGTATTGGTTCTTGATTCGGGACTTCTTGTGCAAGATGGTTCACACGATCAGTTGGTCTCAACTCCCGGCCTGTACAGCGAGATGTATAAATCTTGGGAGATGTCTCACAACTCAACCGATTGACCTGTGGAGAAATGCCACAATAGGAAATATGGAAATTGTTCTGGTCCGTCATGGGCAACCTGAATGGGTCAAAGATGATCTCAACGTCGACAACCCACCTTTAACCGATCTAGGTTTCACCCAAGCCGAATGCGTCGCCCAGGCGTTAGAGGGGGAGCATTTTGATGAGATTTGGGTGTCGCCGCTCGTACGGGCTCAACAGACCGCTCAGCCGCTTCTTGCTCAGCGCAACATCGAGGTTGGTCCGGTCGTCACTCAAGATTGGCTTGAAGAGATCCGCAACCCGCTCTGGCACGGGACACCTCGCGAGAAAGCCGATGCTGCCTACCGCGAAGAGCGTGGACGGGTCGCTGAAAAGCGTTGGGACGGATTGATAGATGGCGAATCAGTTCGAGTTTTCGTGCAGCGCATTCACCGGGGCGCAGATTCTTTTCTCAAGGACCGCGGAATTACGGCAAGTCCGCAAGAACTACCTGTTTGGCATATTGAGAACCCTGATCGGAAGATCTTGTGTGTCGCTCACGCTGGAACCAACAGCGTCTTTATTGGTCATATTTTGGGATTGGCTCCAACACCTTGGGAGTGGGAGCGATTCGTCATTGCGCATGCTTCGATCAGTCGACTTGAATCGTTTCAAATTGGTGATGGTCACTTTTTCGGCTTAACCAAACTGAGCGATGTTGAGCATATGTCTAACGATCAAAGGACCTTCTAATGACGCAACGCGAACTTGACCCCAATCTTCTCAAGATGTATTCCTTTTTGGTTTTTTCAAAACTTGAAGGAGCAGTCACCTCAGGAATGATTCATCTCGGTGATCGACTTGGTTTGTACCAAAGCCTCTCGTCGTTTGCCCATGCCGTGACATCTGATGAGTTAGCCGCGTCACTTCAACTTCATCCGCGCTGGGTCAAAGAATGGATTCATAACCAAGCGGCCGCGCGACTCATTGAAGTAGAGATTGACGAACAGGGAACTGAGCGTTATTCCATGACACCTGAAGCGGTAGTGGTTTTATCTGACGAATTGCATCCTGCTTTTGGAATGGGAATGTTTCACCGCCTGCCTCAAACCATGCAGAGCCTCACCGTTTTGCCAGACAGTTTTAAGACGGGTATTGGTCTCGACTACGACAGTCATGGTCCCGAGGGCGCGGTCGGTATTGAGCGAAGTTTCGAACCCTGGAGTCGTTCATATCTTCTTCCCGTCGTTCTTCCAGCACTTGATGGAGCAGTTCATCGTTTAGAGGCAGGCGCACAAGTGGCCGACATTGGCTGTGGAGCAGGTGGCGCTGCTCTACGAATGGCCCAGGCCTTTCCGAAAGCAACGGTGACGGGATATGACATTTCGCGCTACGCCCTTGACCGAGCACTCGAGAAGAAAACTATTGACGCCACAAGCAACGTACATTTCGTCGATCCCAGGGTCACTCCATTGCCCGCGGACGAGTCGCTTGACATCGTGACTGCCTTTGACTGCATTCACGACATGACTCATCCACAAGATGTCATGGAGGCAATTCGTCGTTCACTGAAACCAGATGGAATTTGGCTCCTCGTCGACATCAAAGCTCTCGACACGTTCGGTGAAAACATGGCTAAAAACCCAATGGCGTCTTTGATGTACGGCATCAGTGTCATGAGTTGTATGTCGTCAGCAATGTCAGCAGTTGGTGGTGCCGGCCTCGGGACATTAGGTCTTCCCGAATCAAAGGCGCGCAGCATGGCGGCCGCCGCTGGTTTCACGCGTTTTCGCAAACTTGACATCGAGCATTCGCTCAATGCGTTTTACGAGGTTCGTCCGTAATAAACCATAAGAGAATTACTTTCCTGAGGGGGAATCATGAGTAGCGATATCACCATTGAAGAAGTGAAGACAGCCAGCTCTGCGCTCAGCATGTGGGCACACATTGCAACTGTTGGCGCCGATCAAGAACCCGACGTCGTTCCAGTGCATCCCTGCTGGGATGGAGAAACGCTGTGGATCATGGTGGGATTGACATCAACCAAGACCCGAAATGTTGCAGTAAACCCTCGGGTCGCTCTTCATTGGCAGGTCACTGAAAACGGCGATGGGGTTGAAGTTTGGGGAACTGCTCGAGTGCTCAGTGACATCGAGACAAAACGTCGCTTGTGGAACGGAGTATTCGACTACGACCTCAATGGATTTGCTCCCGGTGGACCCGATAACAGCCCTGATACTGCCTTTATGGAAGTCACTGTTGAACGTGCACTCGTCATGAAGATGTATGGCATGGGTGGCATGCAGCGCTACTCGCGTGCATAGAGAAGAGCCATCATGACCCGTCTCAGCAAACTTTCTCGAAGCTTGGTTGGCAAAACTGCCATCGTGACTGGCGCAGCAAGCGGCATGGGCCGAGCCACCGCCTTCCTTCTTGCTGACGAGGGCGCGAATGTCGCTGTCGTTGATCTCGACCAGCCCAAGGTCGATGCAGTCGTTCAGGCCATACAAAATGAGTACGGCGCACAACGAGCAATTGGATTTGCCGTTGATGTGCGTCATACCGAACAGCTTCAAACAGTCGTTGACAAAACTGTCTCTGCTTTTGGTTCTCTCGACATTGTGATTAACAACGCCGGTATTTCTTTGTCGTCACCGGCCAATTCTTCAAACGATGATTTCCTGAGCGCTTGGGATACAACATTGGCGATCAACTTGTCGGCGTATGTTCACCTCGTTCGAGCAGCACTGCCATATTTGAAACAATCATCATCTGGTCGAATTGTCAATGTCGCGTCAACTGAATCGATTGTTGCGACGCCCACTTTGTCCGCATATTCAGCATCAAAGTCCGGTGTCACTGGGCTCACGCGAAGTTTGGCGGTTGAACTTGGCAAAGATGGAATCACTGTCAATTGCATCTGTCCTGGGCCAATCAACACAGGAATGACCGAAGCAATTCCAAGCGATATGAAAAGCAAATACGCCCAACGATACGTGTCCCTGCGCCGGTACGGAGAACCAGAAGAAGTTGCGCATATGACTGTCAGTTTGTGTATGCCAGCGATGAGTTTCGTGACTGGGGCATCAATCGTCGTTGATGGCGGGATGACAATCCGCCACACCTGACTTTCACGATTATTGTTAACGCGCCGGGTCAATAATTCCGGTGAGCCCAGTTGGTTCGTGAGGACCAAGAATCAACTGTTCAAGAATGCCGATTCCTTGGTGAGTATTTCCCTGAGCGTCGGTCATGGTTGCACGACACAAAGCCTGAATATGGATGTTTCGCGGATCACAGGGTTTTTCAACGGGCAGAAGCCAACGTTCAGAACCAACCGCCAATTCACCCTTCCAGTGACCGTGACCCCACTCGGGATTGCCATAGCCGATTCCGAGCATGTGAAACTCGTACAAAGGTTCTAAGACAATTGAGTAAGTTAATGAAGCCTCATCAACTAGATCAATCGAGAAGTCTTTTGCCCAACGCGTGCCCTTGCGCCATTGAGTTGCATATTCAACTCGTGACATTTCTTTCGCTGGTTGATCGCCATCAGGAATGATGAAGCCAGTTTCATGCCATCTTTTGCCTGAGGCGTATTCGTTCACATCAAAATGGGTAGCGAAATTTTCAAAGTTGATAGGCGCCCACAACCAATAGAACTGCCGTTCACCGACAGGAGCACCAAGTTCTGCGGCTGGTCCAACCGGTCGTACTCCCCACGAACGATCTCGGGATCCGTAAGTTGAAACTGCATCCACCTCGTGGCGCACACCATCAACTTCAATCCACCCGCTCCAATGTCCAAACTGCGTGAGTCGGGTGTAATCGAACAGCGTTCGCTGTCCAGCCTTGACCAAGAAGTGTGGTTCTTGAACTGGGCCGCTACGAGCCACGAAAACTATGTCGGCTTTGACTCCATGTTCGGCGCTATCAACGACGATCTGATGGCGCTTCATGGGCTCAAGAACATTCACCTGAATCGGACCGACATGATTAGTTTTGGCTCGATCTGGGTTGGCACGACATGACGCGTGAATCGAAATCTGTTCTTGACCGTTGACGATGACCGAAAATGAAGCGTCAGACACATGGCGATTGGGATACAAACCCATCGCTACAGCGAAATACAACGTTGCATCAGAGCGGTATCCATTAAAAAAATAGCGGTCGTAATGATTGGGGTCGCTCGAGCCCGTTTCATTAACTGGAGCGCTTCCCGCATGAATGGGGTAGTCGTCAAAAGAAGTGAGCATGATGTGACCGTAGTCCTAACGGGTGGAACAAATGAACCCATGCGCCTACTGTGGGGATATGAGCGCACCGAACGACGTCCGTCGCCCGCGTCTGACGAGTCCGACTGGGTACGCGTGGGTCACGCGTTTCGCCCTCATCCTTTTGTGCGTCATCGTCGTGAGTGGAGCGGCGGTTCGACTCACGGGCTCAGGACTTGGTTGTTCAGACTGGCCTCGTTGCAATGCGGAAAAGTTCATCGACGTATCTACAACCCATGGTGCGATCGAACAGATCAATCGGCTGTTTACTGGGCTCGTTACAATCATCGTGATTCTTGCGGTGTTGATCGCCCGATACAGAGTGCCCTACCGGCGTGATTTGGTGATGTTGTCGTGGGGTCTTGTCGCCGGAGTTCTAGGACAAATTCTCCTCGGTGGAGTTTTGGTTTTAACTGAACTAAACCCAATCTTGAATCAAGGACACTTCTTGCTGTCAATGTTCTTGGTGGCTAACGCGTTGATTCTTCACCAAAGAGCAATGCGCGTCGACGCGCCTTCGCCCATTGCACAATTATCCATGCTCCAACGTCTGATTCGTTTCACAGTGATCATTGGTTCGATAGCGCTCGTCACGGGAACCGTGGTCACTGCCTCGGGGCCGCATGCTGGAGACGAAAAAGCTCGGCGTTTGAACTTCGCAATCACGTCTGTTGCACGAGTGCATGGAATTACCGTCTTCATTGCAATCTCGCTGCTGGTATTCGTAGCTTGGAAAATGAAGTCGATGAAAATGCGCGATCTATATACGCCGCTTGAAACTGTTCTCGTCATTGGAGTCTTGCAAGGAACAATTGGGTACATCCAGTACTTCAATAACATTCCCGCACTATTGGTGGCTATTCACGTCTTCGGAGCGACAATGTTTTTCTTATCGCTCGTCAACTTGTGGATGGTTTCAAATCAGATTGAAGATGCCAAACCAGAAATCACTGACCGCAATTCTGCGATCGTTTCATAGATAATTTCTTGAACAGGCTTAATCGCCTCGATACGACCCATCACTTGACCGGTCAGTGCGATCGCTGCTTCCATGTCTCCACCGAAGTAAAGATCGAGTGCTCGAGACATTTCAGTCAAAGGAACATGATCTTGCTTTTCGAGTTCGGTGGTTCGTTCGGTACGCAAGGCCCGCAAACCTGGCCGAGATAAACGGTTCAAGAAAACGGTGCCTGTTTCAGCACCGTTAACAATTGAGTTCTTCCAGTTGTTATGAACAGGTGATTCGGCAGCAGAAACCATTCGGGTTCCCATTTGCACGCCTTCTGCACCAAGTGCAAAAGCCGCGGCCATCGAGACTCCGTCGCAAATACCACCTGCAGCAATAATTGGTAACGAAACCTTTGACGCGATTAATGGCAGAAGGACCATCGTTGCAACATCTTGTGGGTTCTTAAAACCGCCACCCTCTCCACCTTCAACAACGAGACCGTCAACTCCTGCGTCGACAGCTTTGAGCGCTGCGGCGAGGGTTGGAACGACATGGAACACTGTGAGACCAGCTGCCTTGAGCTGACCGGTGTATTGCTGCGGATTTCCAGCCGATGTGGTCACAAACTTGACGCCCTGCTCAACCACAAAGTCGACGATGGACGGATCGCGCACAAACAGTTGAGCGATATTCACGCCGAAAGGCTTGTCTGTCAATTCGCGCATCCGCAAAATCTCTTGACGCACATTGTCAAGTTCACCCGACGAAGTTTCAATAATTCCGAGCGCCCCTGAATTACTCACAGCCGAAGCAAGTTGACAACGAGCGATCCAGCCCATCGGGGCTTGAACAATCGGGTAGTCAATGCCGAGCAGCTCGGTGATGCGATTCTTTATTGGCTGGGGAGCGACAAGCGAATGAGTCATGCCTTGACGGTAGTAGGTCGCTGCACCGAGATCGCAATGATGGGCAGACCAACGAGCACCAAGAGCATTCCAACCCACGCCCGTCCTGACACCGTTTCGTGCAAGACAAAGAACGCTAAAAGTGTGGCGACCACAGGCTCGAGAAGTGTCAGCATGACAACAGTGGTCGGAACCAACTGTTTGAGTCCTTTCCCGAAAGCCACATAGGCAAGAGTCAAAGTCACGATTCCCAAGTAAGCGAGCATCACGACTCCACGTTGGGTGACAATCCAGGCAACAGGTCGGAACAAAAGAAATGGACTCGTTAACAAACCGGCACCCAAGAAGAGCACGCCCATGACTGCTGTTGAATCGAGCTTCTGCTCAATCAAAACTGCTGCACATTCGGTGTACACCGCATACGACAAACCAGCGATCAAAGCCGCGAGCACACCCACAACTTCAATGTCTGACTTCGAATCTTGTGCGGAGGACAAGAACGCCAAACCGAGTGACAAGATGAGAGCGGCCAAGTACCAGAGACGATGTGGCGCAGGTCGACGACGTAGGGCACCGATCAATCGCGCAAATATGGGACTACTTCCGATCGTGATGACCGTCGCAACCGCGACCCCAGAGTGGCGCGTCGAATAGAAAAAGCACAACTGATAAGCGCCGACTCCTGCTGAACCGAGGATGGCCAATTTGAAGTGAATGAGCATTCGTCGAAAATGGCGATAACTCAGAACAGTTAGCCCGGCTCCGCCGATCAGCAACCGCACGACGCCAGCGGAGACGGGATCGACGCCCAGTGGACCATTCGCCAAAACTGTCCCAGTCGTGCCAAATAGCGCAGCCGCACCAAGGATGCACAAAATCGGCCCAATAGTGGATTTGTTTGTGGGTGCGCAAGTTCCATCTGCCATAGGACCTGCACTACGCTAGGTCAAGTTCATGGCGGCGCAAGACGGTTCTGGTACAGGTTTCTGGGGAGAGTTGAATTTCAAGTGAAATCATCGGCGAAAAAATCTCCATTTATTCGTGTCCTGGTTCTTTTGTCGGCCATTTTTGCAGTCCTTGGTTTTGCCTTCTCTCCTGCGAACGCCGAAGGGGATGGTTACGCGATTCGCGTACAAGTTAAGGAACAGCAGCGCGACGCGGCTGGAAAAACTGATAATCAACCCATTGCTGGCGTCACTGTTTATGTGACCGACGCTGATGGAGTCGAAATTGGCCGCTTAGAAACTGATGCCGAGGGCATTGCGATCTTCGACCTTCCCGCCAAGGCCGATTACACAGTCACTATTGATGAGTCAACTTTGCCATCTGGGCAGAAGCTTGATGCCGCGGCTTCCAACAGCCAAACATTGCTCGCGGACTCTTTCGTCATGAAAACAAAGGTCGTCAACTTTTTTACCGGTGGTTCGCAAAGTGTTTCACAATCACTTTTTGAAAAGATTGCTCAGCGTCTCGTCGACGGTGTACGTCTTGGGTTGATTTTGGCCATGTGTTCAGTTGG
>Ga0214919_10004826_pt1 | contig 19424 bp, 12 predicted proteins | sample LL1503_MetaG_FD_177994 | JGI IMG/M metagenome (GOLD analysis project Ga0214919, IMG submission 177994) | Freshwater microbial communities from Lake Lanier, Atlanta, Georgia, United States - LL-1503 | ecosystem: Environmental > Aquatic > Freshwater > Lake | place: USA: Georgia | collected...
CCCTTCGCCCATGTCTCGGCCGCCGCGCGCGACCTCGGTGTCTCCGACGGGCAGGCGGTCGGTCTGGTCGGGCTGATCGGCATCGGCAGCCTGGTCGGCCGATTTGCGATCGGCGCATTGGCCGACCGGCTGGGCCGGCCGCTGACGCTGGCGCTGTCCCAGGCGTCGGTGGGCCTGTCCTACCTGGCCTGGGCCGGTGCCGACGGCTACGTCGCGATGGCCTGGTTCTCGCTGTGGGTCGGTCTGAGCTATGGCGGCATCGTCTCGCTGCTACCTGCGCTGTGCATGGACTTGTTCGGCGCCCGTGCGGTCTCGTCCATCATCGGCACGCTCTACACCGCCGCAGCCTTCGGCAACCTGCTCGGGCCCTGGGTTGCGGGGGCCTTGTTCGATGCGCGGCACAACTACGCGCTGGTGATCTTGGGCTGTTTGGGGCTGTCGGCGCTGGCCACTGCGGCGACCTGGAAATTGGTCCGCCGCGCCAACAAGGCCAGCGGCTTGGGCAGGCCTGCGCCGCGATGAAGTCACTGTCTTGCGGCATCCTGCTGCTCAACCCGCAGTCCGAGATCTTGCTGTGCCGCGTCACGGGCGCCTGGCACTGGGACATCCCCAAAGGCAGTGCCGAACCGGGTGAGGCACCGCTGCATGCTGCGCTGCGCGAGACGCGGGAGGAGTGCGGGATTGTTTGCGCCGGCGAATCGCTGCTAGACCTGGGCCGGATGGCCTACCTGCCGCGCAAGGACTTGCAGCTCTATGCGGTGCTGACCGAACGCTTCGACGCTGCGACCTGCCATTGCGACAGCCACTACACCGACACCTGGGGCCGCAGCCGGCCCGAGATGGACGGTTTCGAATGGACGCCGTTCGACCGCGTCCAGCGCCGCTGTGCTCGCCACATGGGCCTGCTGCTGAGCCGCAGCATGAACCTGCCGGCGCTGCTGGTGAAATTGCTGGCCGCAGGCCCAGCGATCCAGCTGCTACCCACTGCTTTGTCACCAACCTCCAAGACTGATCATGATCATTGAACGCTGGCTACCTATTCTGTTGATGGCTGCTCTGGGCTTGTTTGCCGGATCTGGCGCACAGGCGGCGGCCCCGCCAGGGCTGACCGAAGTCACCCAGGTCGAGGGCATCACCGAGTACCGGCTGGCCAACGGCCTGCAACTGCTGCTGGTGCCCGATGCGACCAAGCCCAGCACCACGGTGAACATGACTTACCACGTCGGATCGCGCCACGAGAGCTACGGCGAGACCGGCATGGCGCACCTGCTCGAGCACCTGATCTTCAAGGGCACGCCGACCACCCGCAACGTGATGGCCGAGATGGGCAAGCGCGGGCTGCGCTACAACGGCAGCACCTCGTACGACCGCACCAACTACTTCGCCAGCTTCTCGGCCAACGACGACACGCTGCGCTGGTACCTGGGCTGGCAGGCCGACGCGATGCTCAACAGCCTGATCGCGCGCAGCGACCTCGACACCGAGATGACGGTGGTGCGCAACGAGATGGAGTCGGGCGAAAACAACCCGGGGCGCGCCACCTTGCAGCAGACGATGGCCACGATGTACCAGTGGCACAACCATGGCAAGTCGGTCATCGGCGCACGGGCCGACGTCGAGAACGTCGACATCGCCCGCTTGCAGGCTTTCTACCGCCAGCACTACCAGCCCGACAACGCGACGCTGGTGGTGGCCGGCAAATTCGACGAAGCCCAGGTGCTCGCGACGGTGGCCAAGGCCTTTGGGCCGCTGCCCCGACCGCAGCGCAAGCTCGCGCCCACTTACACCGTCGACCCGGCGCAGGACGGCGAGCGCAGCGTCACGGTGCGGCGCAAGGGCGGTGCGCCTTTCCTGCTCGCGGCTTGGCACGGCGTGCCGGCCGGGCATCCCGACTTCATGGCCTTCCAGGCGCTGGCCGGCGTGCTGGGGCCGGCGCCGTCGGGGCGCTTGCACAAACGCCTGGTCGAGCGGCAACTCGCTGCGTCGACCTTTGGTTTTGCCTGGAGCCTGGCCGAGCCCGGGCCGCTGATGCTGGGCGCGCAACTCGCGCCGGGCCAGGATGTCGCCCGGGCCCGCAGCGAGTTGTTGGCCACCGTGGATGCGCTGACCAGCGAGCCAATCACGTCCGAGGAGCTCGAACGGGTCCGGATCCAGTGGCTCAACGACTGGGACCAGGGTTTTGCCAACCCCGAGACCGTGGGCGTGGCGCTGTCCGAGGCGATCGGCAACGGCGACTGGCGGCTGTACTTCCTGCACCGCGACCGCATGCGCGCGCTCAAACTGGCCGATGTGCAGCGCGTCGCGCAGGCTTACCTGTTACCCGACAACCGCACGCTGGGCAGTTACCTGCCGACCGACAACCCGCAGCGCGCGCCGGCGCCGGCCCTGGTCGACGTGGCGCCAATGGTGCAGGCTTACCGCGGCGACGCGGCGCTGGCCCAGGCCGAGGTCTTTGACCCGACGCCGGCCAAGCTCGACGCCCGCAGCCAGACCGGCGTTCTGGCGGGCGGTTTGAAGTTCGCGCTGCTGCCCAAGGGCACGCGCGGCAACACGGTGCAGGTCCGGCTGACGCTGCGCTTTGGCGACGAGGCGAGCCTGCTTGGGCAAGCTGGCGCGGTGGCGGCGGTGGGTGGGCTGATCGACAAGGGCGGTGCGGGTCTGACCCGTTCGCAGATCGACGATGCGTTCGACAAGTTGCGCGCCGAGGTCGGTTTCTCGGCCTCGGGCCAGACCCTGGCTGTGGGCATCACGACGGTGCGCGAGCACCTGCCCGCGGGGGTCGCACTGGTCGGCCGATTGCTTCGCGATCCGGCCCTGGCGGCCGACGCGCTCGAAGAGCGTCGCCAGCAGTCGCTGGCAGCGATCGCCGCGCAGCGCAGCGAACCCGGCGCGGTGGCCGGCAACGCGCTCGAGCGTCACGGCAACCCCTATCCGCGCGGTGACCTGCGCCATGTGTCGACCTTCGACGAGATGGTGCAGGACGTGCAGGGCTTGACGATAGACGCGGTGCGTGCGGCGCATCGGCGCTTTGTCAGCGCGGCGGTGGGCGAGTTCAGCGCTGTTGGCGACATGGACGTCGCGGCGCTGCGCCAGGCACTCGACGCCGCTTTCGGCGACTGGCGTGCGCCGGCCGATGGCGCAGCGCCGTTCCTGCGCGTGCCGCAACCGCTGCGCGAGCGCGCGCCGCTGCGCCAGTTGCTCGCCACCCCCGACAAGCCCAATGCCAACCTGGCGCTGGCGCAGTCGGTGGCGATCAACGACCGCCACCCCGACTTTCCGGCGCTGCTGGTGGCCAACCATTTGCTGGGCGGCGATGCGATGTCGCGGCTGTGGTCGCGCATCCGCGAAAAAGAGGGCTTGAGCTACGACGTGCGCTCGGGCCTGTCGTGGAACAGCTTCGAGCTGAACTCGAGCTGGCGCGCCTCGGCGATCTTTGCGCCGCAGAACCAGCCCAAGGTCGAGGCCGCGTTGAGGCAAGAAGTCGCGCGTGCGCTGCAAGACGGTTTCACCCAGGCCGAACTCGACGCCGGGCGCAACGGCTTGCTCAACCAGCGCCGGCTGGGCCGGGCGCAAGACTCGACCGTGGCGGGCACGCTGGCGGCCAACCTCTACCTGCAGCGCAATTACGCGCTGCAGCAACAGAACGACGACTTGATCGCTGCGCTCAGCCTGGACCAGGTCAACGCCGCGCTGCGCGCCTACATCGACCCGTCGCGCTGGGTGATGGTCTGGGCGGGGGACTTCAAGCCCTGAGCGCGTTGGCTAAGATGGCCGCCACACCCCCTGTCTGGACCTGCCCTGGAGCGCCAAGATGAGCCAAGTATCCCAACTCTCAGAATGCACGGCCACCGAGCTGCTCGCGCTGTACCGCGCCAAAGCCGCGTCGCCGCTCGAGGCCACCCGCGAGGTGTTGGCGCGCATCGACCGCCTCAACCCGCAGCTCAAGGCTTTTTGCCTGGTCGACGCTGAATCGGCGCTGCGCTCGGCCACTGAAAGTCAAGCGCGCTGGCAGCGCGGCGCACCCATCGGCGCGCTCGACGGCGTGCCGGCATCGATCAAGGACTTGATCCTGACCCGCGGCTGGCCCACGCTGCGCGGCTCGCGCACCGTCGACCCGACCCAGCCCTGGGAGGTCGATGCGCCCGTGACCGCCAGGCTGCGCGAGGCCGGCGCGGTGCTGCTGGGCAAGACCGCGACGCCTGAGTTTGGCTGCAAGGGCGAGACCAATTCGCCGCTCACCGGCATCACCCGCAACCCCTGGGATTTGAGCCGCAGCCCGGGCGGCTCATCCGGCGGCACGGCCGCTGCGGTGGCTGCCGGTCTGGGGCCGCTGAGCGTGGGCACCGACGGCGCGGGCTCGGTGCGCATCCCGGCGGCGTTCTGCGGCAACTTCGGTCTCAAACCAAGTTTCGGCCGGGTGCCGGCCTACCCGCTGTCGCCTTTCGGCAGTGTCGCCCACCTCGGCCCGCACACGATGAGCGTGTCTGATGCCGCGCTGATGATGAACGTGCTGAGCCAGCCCGATGCGCGCGACTGGACCTCGCTGCCCAGTGACGGCCGTGACTACCGGGTCGGGCTGAATGACGGCGTTCGCGGCCTGCGCATCGCCTATTCGCCGACGCTGGGTTATGCGAAGAACGTGCACCCCGAGGTGGCGGCTGCGGTGGCGCAAGCGGTGGCCGAGCTCGAATCGCTAGGCGCGGCCGTCGAGGCGGTGGACCCGGGCATCGAGGACCCGCTCGACATCTGCACCGGGCTGTGGTTTCTGGGCGCGCTGACGGTCTGGAGCGGCATGACGCCGGCGCAGCAGGCGCTGTGCGACCCTGACTTCATCGCCGAGGCCGAGCTCGGCAAGCAGTTCAGCGCCGTGCAGATCCAGCAGCTCAACCTGCGCCGCGGCGCGCTCGGCGCGCATCTGCGCCAGTTCATGCAGGGCTATGACCTGATCGCCACACCGACGGTGGCGGTGCCAGCCTTTCCGGCGCTGCCGGCAGGCCACGGCAAGATCGATCCGGTCAGCATGCTGGGCTGGACGCCGTTCTCCTACCCCTTCAACCTCAGCCAGCAGCCCGCAGCGACCATCCCCTGCGGCCTGACCCGCGACGGCTTGCCGATCGGCCTGCAGTTGGTCGGTCCGATGTTCGGCGATGCGTTGGTGCTGCAGGCCTGCCGCGCTTATGAAAGCCTGCGGCCGATCGCGCGGCCGTCACTGGCTTGGGCGGGCTGAGCGCTTGATCGGTCCTGACCCTCTGGCCGCGTGGCGCAGGGGGTCGGGTGGCGACAGAGTTCTGGTCCGGCGTCGGCCTGAAAAAAAGCACTTCATTTAGTCGGCGACATGCCGATCTTGGTCGCAGGGCGTAAAGTTTTTCTGGGCGCCCAGCCCCAAGATCCGACCTGTTGCTGCCAATGAAAAAATCCCTGGGCTCTGTGGCCCGCAAGCTCGGCCACCAGGCCGTCCGTGCGGCCTTGGCGCTGTTGCCCCGCGCGCTTCGTTTTGCCGCTTACCGAGCAATGGTCGATTGCGACCCGCAACCCGACCCTCGCTTGACGCTCAAGGTCGCCGACACCCAGGACGAGCTAGAGGCCTGTTTCCGGCTACTGCACGACGCCTACGTCAGCGCTGGCTTCATGGCGCCGCAGCCCTCGGGCCTGCGTGTGACGATGTACCACGCACTCCCGACGACGACCACGCTGTGCGCCAAATGGGGCGGCCAGGTGGTGGGCACGATCTCGATGATCCGCGAGGGTGTGTTTGGTTTCCCGATGCAGTCGGCCTTCAACCTGGCGGGCTTGCGCTCGCGCCCGGGCAAGATCGCCGAGATCTCGGCGCTGGCGGTCGCGCCAGCCTTTCGCAAGACTGGCGGCCAGATCTTGTTCCCGTTGATGAAGTTCATGAACGAGTACTGCCTCGAATACTTCGATACCCGGCACATTGTGATCGCCGTCAACCCGAACAAGATCGAGTTGTACGAGTCGCTGTTGTTCTTCGACCGTTTGCAGGACGCTTCGATTGACAATTATGATTTTGCGAATGGCGCGCCGGCGGTCGGTGCCAGCTTGGACCTGGTCGAGGCCGCCGCGGTGTTCAAGCGGGTCTACGGCCACAAACGCGAGCGCAAGAACCTGTGGCGCTATTTCAAGCAGCACCGCCTGCCCAATATCCAGACCCCACAGCGGCGTTTTTTCACCACCAACGATCCAGTGCTAACGCCGGAAATGATCGACTACTTTTTCAACCAGCGCAGCGATGTCTTTGCCACGCTCGACGACCGCAAGCGCTTGCTGTTGCGATCGATCTATGACCACCAGGCCTATGACGCCGTCCTGCCCTTGCCCGCGCCAGGTGCTCGCATCGGGCTGGCGCTGCGCCGGCATCAGCGTTTCTCGATCCGTTGCCCGGCGCGGTTGGTCGTGTCGTCCTATGGCAGTGTGCTGCGCTATCCCTTGCAGGTGATCGAGATGTCGCTGCACGGGTTTCAGGCCGAATGCGCGATGCTGCTGCCCGAAGGCACCTGGGGCCGTGTCGAGATCGACCTGGGCGTGAATGAATCCGCCTGCGTGCAGGCCAGGGCGGTGCGACGCCAGGAAGTCTCGGGCGCGGTCTGTTACGGCTTCGAGGTGCCCGATCCCGACCCTGCCTGGCGGCGCTGCGTCCAGGCGCTGCAGAACGGCCGTACCCGCGCTGACCTGGTGTTGCCCGAGCCCGAGCGCTGGCCAAGCCTGACGCCGCAGGCTGCCTGAAAACGCCGGGCTGCGTGACATCGGTCGCAGCGGTTCCCGCAACACCGGCTTGCGGCGACGCCCCGTCCCTGCGCCAATCCTTGGTCAGGGATGCTAGGTGCTGTCGCCCGAACAGCCGGCCCCACGGGATTCGCGATGATCAAGCTGTTCGACCACTATTTTCACGCCTGGACGCTGGGCCGGATCGGGTCAGACTTCGGGCTGTCGTTGCTGGCCCTGATGGCCATCGTGCTGGTCCAGGCAGACAGCTTGTGGCAAGCGCTGCCGCTGGCCAGCGGGCCGGTAATGAGTCTGGTGGTCGGTTTGTTGGTGATCAACAGCGCATCAGGCCTTTACCGTCGATCGATGGACTGGTCGGTGGTGGCGTCGGCATGGCACGCCGTGCTGGCCGTCGCGCTGAGCACCATGCTCGCGCATCAGATCCTGGGTTTTTTGCCGGCCGGCTATGGCAACCTCGAAGCTGTCCGCCTGTCGGCCACGGTGGTCATCATCGCGTTGATCCTGCGGCGGGTCGCGCTCGGCTACTGGGCCACCCGGTCGCGGGTCGGCAGGCGGGTGCTGGTGTTTGGCGCCGGGTCGGCGGCGCAGTTGGTGGGCAGCAGCTTGCGGGCGGTCGACCCCTCGAGCAATATCGTCGGCTACTTTCCCAGCCCGAACGAAGGCCAGGCTGAGGTACCGCAGGCCGAGCGCCTGTCCACCGGTTTGTCACTGACCCGGACCGCGAGGGGGCTGGGTGCGGACGAGATCGTCGTCGCGCTGACCGAGCGCCGCGGCGGCAGCATGCCTTTGCGCGAGTTGCTCGACTGCAAGCTCGCAGGCATCCGTGTAATCGACATCAGCACTTACTTCGAACGCACGCTGGGCCAGATCCGGATTGACTTCGTCAACGCCGGTTGGTTGATCTTTGGCGACGGTTTCAGCCAGGGCTGGTTGCGCAGCATCGTCAAGCGACTGTTCGACCTGCTGTGCTCGTCTTTGCTGATCGTGTTGGCTTCGCCGTTGATGCTGGTGGCGGCGATCGCGATCAAGCTCGACAGCAAAGGCCCGGTGCTCTACCGTCAGCAGCGGGTGGGCGCCCACAACAAGGTCTTCCAGGTCACCAAGTTTCGCAGCATGCGAACCGACGCCGAGCAAGACGGCAAGCCGCGCTGGGCTGCGGCCCAGGACGACCGCGTCACGCGGGTCGGTCAGCTGATCCGACGCCTTCGCATCGACGAGTTGCCCCAGCTCTTCAACGTGCTGGCCGGCAGCATGAGCCTGGTCGGCCCGCGGCCTGAAAGGCCGTTCTTCGTTGAACAACTGGTCGCTGAAATTCCCTATTACGCTGTGCGACACAGCATCAAACCCGGCGTCACCGGCTGGGCCCAGGTTCGTTACCAGTACGGATCGACGGTCGAGGACTCGCAGGAAAAGTTGCAGTACGACCTGTACTACGTGAAGAACCACAGCCTGCTGCTCGACGTGCTGATCTTGTTCCAGACTGTCGGCGTGGTCTTGACTGGCAAGGGCGCGCGCTGAGCGCCGCAGCGAATGCATTGAGCCTGCCGCTGGCCGGCTTCACGCTGGTGGTTTTGGCCTATGGCGGCCATGCAGCGCATTTGCTCCAAACCGGTTTGCTGAGGCGGCCGGCTGAGCCGCGCGCGATGCTGTACCTGCTGGCCTTGCTCGCGACGCTGGGCTGGGGCGTGGCTGCGGGGCTAGACTTGGGATCGGCCAAGCGCCTGGCCTGGCATCTTGCGCTGCTGTTCGACCAGCTGCGCTACATCGCCTGGGCGGTTTTCATGCTGGCGCTGCTGCGACCGCAGGCGGGCTGGCTGGCACCGGGACGGGGGCTGGTAGCGCTGTGCACTGGCCTGATGCTGACCAGCCTGGGCGCCAACCTCGGCTTGGGCATTTGGCCTGAACTGGCCAGTGCGCTGCAGGACTTTCTGTTGGCCAGCCAGCTGGCCTGGGCGGTGCTGGGCTTGTTGTTGGTCGAGCAAGTCTTTCGCAACCAACTCGAGTTTTCGCGTTGGAGCGCCAAGCCCTTGTGCCTCGGGCTGGCCTGTCTGTTCGGCTTCGACCTGTACTTGTTTTCGCAGGCCTTGATGTTCGGTGGCTTCGACGCCAACGCCTTGGGCGCGCGCGGTCTGGTGCATGCGGCGGTGCTGCCTTTGCTGCTGCTGGCGGCTAGCCGCGATGTCAGCTGGCTGGCGCGGATCCAGGTGTCGCGCACGGCGGTCTTCTACTCTGCGTCTTTGCTGCTGATCGGTGCTTACCTGTTGTTTGTCTCGACTGCGGGTTACTACATCCGATTTTTCGGTGGCAGCTGGGGCGGCGCTTTGCAGGTGGCCTTGCTGTTCATCGCCGGATTGCTGCTGACGGCGCTGATGCTGTCAGGCGCTTTGCGCGCGGGCTTGAGGGTGTTTCTGGGCAAACACTTCTTTCGCTACCGCTACGACTACAGGCTTGAGTGGTTGCGCTTCACCGAAGTGTTGTCAACCCGCTGTGCGCCGCAGGAGGTGGGTGGCCTGGTGGTTCGCGCACTGGCTGACCTGGTGGAATGCCCGGCCGGTGCGCTGTGGCTAAAGGACATTTCAGATAAAAGTTATGTTCAGTCAGCGCGATGGAACATGCCTCAGATCGCCATTGGCGAACCGACCGATTCAACATTCTGTCGCCAGATGCGCGACGACGAATGGATCATAGAACTCGACTCGACCCGACCCCAGTCGGTCGACGCCGCATTGGCCCGGCCGGCGTGGCTGACGGGCTTGCCCTCGGCCTGGTTGGTGGTGCCGCTGCTGGTGGCCGACGGGATGATCGGCTTCGTCTTGTTGGCCAGGCCGCGCGCTGAGCTCAGTTTGAACTGGGAAGTGCGCGACCTGCTCAAGACTGCCGCACGCCAGGCCGCCGGTTTTCTGGCCCAGATGCACGCCACCGAAGCCCTGCTCGAGGCGCGCAAGTTCGACGCTTTCAACCGCATGTCGGCATTTGTGGTGCATGACCTCAAGAACATCATCACCCAGCTCTCGCTGATGCTCAAGAACGCCGAGCGTCACCGCGGCAACGCGCAGTTCCAGCAAGACATGCTCGAGACGGTCGAGAGCTCGCTCGACAAGCTGCGCCAGATGATGCTGCAGTTGCGCGAAGGCGCGCGGCCTGCGGGCGCTGCAGCAGGCGTGGAACTCGCGCCTATCCTGCAGCGAATCCACCAAACCACACGGCTGCATGGCCGGCAATTTGAGCTCGACATCACGGAGCGCGTGGCCACCCGCGGCCATGCCCAAAGGCTAGAGCGTGTGATCGGCCATGTTGTGCAGAATGCACTCGACGCCACGCCTGCCTCGGGTACCGTGTCGGTACGGCTGGCTCAATCGGTCGGCCGTGCGATGGTGGTGGTCGGTGACAGCGGTGCAGGCATGAGCCCTGAGTTCATTCAGCAGCGCTTGTTCCGTCCTTTCAACTCCACCAAGCGCAGCGGCATGGGCATTGGCTCTTACGAGAGCTTTCAATACATCAAAGAACTCGGCGGGAGCATTGAGGTGAAAAGTGAACTGGGCCAGGGCTCGGTGGTGACGCTGTTGCTGCCATTGTTCGATCTGCGCACCGGCTCCGACCTGAGAGCCGCAACATGAGTGTTGCGCAGGCGCCGCTGCTGATCGTCGAGGACGACCTCGCGCTGCAAAAACAGATCAAGTGGTCGCTAGACCGTTTCGAGACCGTCACGGCCTGCGACCGGGAGTCGGCGTTGGTGCAGGCGCGCCGCCACCAACCCTCGGTGGTGACGATGGACCTGGGCCTGCCGCCCGACCCCGATTCGGTCAGCGAGGGCTTCAGGCTGCTCGAGCAGTTGCTGCAGATCGACCCCGACACCAAGGTGATCGTGCTGACCGGGCAGAACGACCAGGCCAACGCGCTGCGAGCTGTCGCGCTCGGCGCTTACGATTTCTTCGCCAAGCCCTTCGAGCCCGAGTTGCTCGGGCTGACGATAGACCGGGCTTTCAGGCTGTTCGAGTTGCAGACCGAGAACCGGCGCCTGCAGACCCTGCACCAGCCCGACGCGTTGACCGGCCTGCTGACCCGCGACCCCGAGATGCTGCGCTTGTGCCGGATGATCGAGCGCGTGGCCAGCAGCGACGCCACCGTGATGTTGTTGGGCGAGAGCGGCACCGGCAAAGAGGTGTTTGCGCAAGGCCTGCACCAAGCGTCCAAACGCAGCGGCAGATTCATCGCGATCAACTGCGCGGCGATTCCAGAATCCTTGCTCGAGAGTGAGCTCTTTGGCCATGAAAAAGGCTCATTCACCGGCGCGAGCAAGACCACGATCGGCAAGATCGAGACCGCCCACGGCGGCACGCTGATGCTCGACGAGATCGGCGACCTGCCGCAGCCCTTGCAAGCCAAGCTGCTGCGATTCCTGCAAGAGCGCAAGATCGAGCGCATCGGCGGCCGGCAGGAAATCGCGGTCGATGTGCGGGTGGTCTGCGCGACGCACCAGAACTTGTTGGCGCAAATCGAAGCCGGGCGGTTCCGTGAGGACCTGTATTACCGACTGGCCGAGATCGTGGTCGAGATCCCGGCGCTCAGGGACCGTCAGGGCGACGCTGTGTTGCTCGCGCAGGCCTTTTTGCGTCGCTTTGCCCAGGAGTCGCGCCGCTCGGCGATGGCCTTCGGCGAGGAAGCGCTGCTCGCCATCGCGCGTCACCGCTGGCCAGGCAACGTCAGGGAGTTGCTCAACAAGGTCAAGCGCGCCTCGATCATGGCCGAGGGCGGACGCGTTGGCTGCGCTGACCTGGGCCTGCCGGCTACCGGCGGCGACGCCTTGGATGCGCAAACCATAGACCTGCGACAGGTGCGTGACCGAGCAGACCGGGGGGCGGTGGTCGCTGCGCTCGGCCGCAGCAACGGCAATCTGGTCAAGGCATCCGAGTTGCTGGGCGTCAGCCGGCCGACGCTCTATGACTTGATGAAGAGGCTGGCCATCCGGCCGCATCTCGATGCTTGACGCATGGCCTGCCGAGCGGCTTTTGCTGTTGGCGACCTCAGGCATGGATAGCCCTGTTTTTCGAGGATCTCAACAAGGATGAGCCCGATGTCTCAACGATGGACCGTGCTGGCGATTTCGGCCTGCTTGTGGCTGGCGGCTTGCAGTCCCAAACCGGCCGAGCTGGCCGCCAGCGCCAAGCAATACATCGCCAAAGGCGACCGCCAGTCGGCTTTGCTGCAACTCAAGTCTGGGCTGGCCGACAACCCTGGCAACTCCGAAATGCGATTTCTGCTGGGCCAGACCTTGCTCAGAGGCGGCGACGCAGCGGCGGCGACGATCGAGTTGAAGAAAGCCCGCGAGCTTGGCCATCCGGCATCGGCGGTCGTGCCAGAGTTGGCGCGCGCGATGCTTGCTCAAAACAAACATCAGGCAGTGGTCGACGAGTTCGCGAACCTGCGTCTGGACAGCGCTGATGCGAACGCCGAGCTCAAGTCCGCGCTCGCCGCCGCCTACGCCCATCTTGGACGTGATCAGGCGATGGCGCAGGCTGTTGACGACGCGGTGGCCGCCTCGCCCAAGTTGCCTTCGGTGCTGCTGGCCAAGGCCAGGCTGTTGGCCAGCCGGGGCGATGCCGACGGCGCACTCAAACTCATCGATGAGCTCGATGCCAACGCTCAGTTCCAAGTCGATGCCATGCTGCTCAGAGCCGACATCTTGCTGCGCTTCAAGAACGACTCTGTCGGTGCAGTGGCAGCACTTCGCAAAGCCTTGGCAGTCGATCCACAGTCGCTTGCTTCGCACGTCAGGATCATCGGCATCGAGATGGCCAACGGCCATCTCGATCAGGCCAAGCGGCAATTGCAGGATTTGAAGCAGGTGATGCCCAAGCATCCCCAAGTGCTGTATGTCGAGGCCCAGATCGCCTACAACGACAAGGACTATGGCCGCGCGCTCGAGACGCTCGAACTGCTGCTGCGAGGCTATCCGGACATGGCCAAGCTCCGCTTGTTCGCCGGTGCCGTGCAATTCCAGCGCAATGCCTTGCTGCAGGCCGAAACCTTGCTGGTCAAAGCGCTACAGCTCGATGCCAATCTGGTGCTGGCAAGGCAGTACTTGGCGCAAACCTATCTGCGCATGGGGCAACCGGCCAAGGCCTTGACTGCGCTGGGCAATCTGGCTGAGAGCGCCAATCCCGCGGCTGAAAGTGTCGCGTTGGCCGCCCAGGCGCAGATGCTGTCTGGCAACCTGGTACGCGCTGAAGCCTTGTTCAACCAGGCGGCCAAGCTCAAGCCGGGCGACCCGACGCTGCGCACTGCTTTGGCGCTGACCGATCTGGCCAAAGGCCGCGACGGCAGCGCGTTCGAAGCCCTGGAATCCATTGCGTCGCGCGATTCGGGGGCGAGCGCCGACCTGGCCTTGATCAGCGCGCGCATGCGCCGCCGCGAATGGCCGGCCGCATTGAAGGCCGTCGACCGTCTGCAGACCAAGCAGCCCGATAAACCTCTGGCAGGCTATTTGCGAGGCTTGGTGCAGCGCCAACAGCGTGACCTGACGGCGGCGCGGGCCAGCTTCGAGCAAGCGGTCAAACTCGAGCCAGGATATTTTTCGGCGATCGCCGCTCTGGCCGACATGGACCTGGCCGAACTCAAACCCGATGCGGCGCGGCATAGGCTCGAAGCTGCCATCGCGCTCAATCCCAAGAACACGGCGGCTCGCATGGCGCTGGTCGAAGTCCTCAAGCAGCAAAGAGCGAAGCCGGAAGAAATCCGCAGCGCGCTCGCAGCCGCTGTGCTGGCCGACGGGACAGCCCCTGCCTCGCGCTTGGCGCTGGTGGCGCATTTGTCGCAGGCCAACGATCTCAAGGCTGCGCTGGCGGCGGCGCAAGCTGCGGCCGCAGCGTTGCCCGACAATGTTGACGTGCTCGAGGTCCTGGGTCGCGCGCAGGCCAATGTCGGCGACTCGCAGCAGGCCACCAGCACGTTCAAGAAATTGGCAAACCTGCGGCCAGGTTCGGCGCTGCCTTACCTGCGGCTGGCTGACCTCCAGGCCGCAAGCCAGGACAACTCAGCGCTGGTTTACAGCCTGAAGCGGGCGTTTGACCTGGCACCCGGATCGCCCGATGTCCACAGCCGTCTGGTGGCGGCCAGCGTCAAGACCAAAGACATGAAATTTGCGCTCGATGCCGCCCATGAGTTGCAGCGGCGTCAGCCCGGTTCGGCGAGCGGCTTCTTGCTGGAAGGCGATGTGTACTCGGCAAACCGCAGTTTTGGACCTGCGCTGGCTGCTTACCGATTGGGGCTGGACAAGGCGGATTCCTCACGCAATGCGGCGCCCATGGTCTACCAGACCTTGAGGCTGTCGGACCAGGTGCCTGAGGCCGATCGATTTGCGGCGGATTGGATCAAGCGCCACCCAAAAGACACGCTCTTTTTGTCGTATCTCGGCGATGAGGCGCTGCTTCGCAAGGACGAGGCTTTGGCCGAGCGGCGATTTCGCGAGGTGCTGGTGATCGACCCGCGCCGGGTGAACGCGCTCAACAACCTGGCTTGGTTGATGGCCCGGCGTGGCGCGCCCGGGGCCGTGGCATTGGCTGAAAGAGCGCTCGCATTGGCGCCCGATCAGGCGCCGCTGCTCGACACCTTGGCCGAGGCGCTCGCTGCTGAAGGGCAGGTCGTGCGCGCGATCGAGGTGAGCCAGCGACTGTTGCTGCTGCAACCCGAGCAAGCCGGGCACCATCTCCGCTTGGCCCGCTTCTACCTGCGCAATCAGCAAAAGGACAAGGCCTTGGCTGAGCTCGACATGCTGACCGCACTCGGCGCCCGTTACGACGGTCAGACCGAGGTGTCGCGTTTGCGCCAGAGCGCGATGCCGTGATGTTGGGTCACCTGTGGCGTCGGAAATCTTTACGCCTGAGTTCGAGCGCGCTTGTCGGAATTCGTTAAGGTGTTGATTCAAAGGTAATTTTTCTCAGTGGCATGAAACCTGCATTTGAACTCTTGCGCGAGGCCTTTCGCCTCGGGTATCAAGTGGCAACATCTCACTCACTGGGGAAATTGATGAAGAAGTTTTTGAAGATTGCCGTCGCTGCAACAGCGATGATTGCTGCGCAGGCCCATGCGGGTCTCGTGATCGATGATTTTTCGAGCGGTGGGTTCGGCATCATGGACCTCACGACACTTGGCGGGGGTGTGTGGAACACCAGCCTTGGGACCATGATCGGTGGCTCGCGGGACGTCTATATCGAAAAGTTGGTCAGCTCTACGACCAACGGCACGGATGGTGTCAGGGCCAGCGTCAACACCACCGACAAGACTTTCAGGTTCAGCCAAGATAGCGACCAAGCCGGCACCGCGCGGATCATCTGGGACGGCAACGCTACGGCGCAAGGAACCATAGACACTGTAGGCTTGGGCGCGTCAGGCCAGAACTTCAGTGCCGTGTCGAGCGCATTTCAGTTCACCGCAAAGTTTGAACAGCCGACGCTCAACCCCTACACCGTGCAGCTGCATGTCTGGGACATCAGTGGCGCTGAATCGACATTCGCTTTTGACGCCATCGGAACCGGTGGTCTTTTCCAGGTGTTCACGATCGCCTTCTCCGATGCTGGTTGGGTCGGCACTGCTGACTTCAAAAAAGTGGGGGCGCTGGAGGCTGACCTCAACACTGGATCGACAGGCGCGCTGGACGTCGATATCACTTTGAAGAACGTCATCACGGTGCCTGAGCCGGGTTCACTGGCGCTGGCCGGCTTGGGCCTGCTCGGCCTGGGCGCGATACGCCGTCGCAAGGCCTGATCCGACCATAGGTCGCAAGACCTCAGCTTAAAAAAAGGCGCCGAAAGGCGCTTTTTTCATGGGGCCGGCCCCGCCTGAAGTCCTCGACACTGGATTTGCTGATCTGGTCTGCGCGGATGTTCCGCCCGGGCCGGCGGCGACTTCGGGGTTGAAAGGGGCTGATTCAGGTGACGACGGGTTTGAGCATCTGCATGATCTCGGACGATGTGCGCCCAGCGCTGACCGGCGTGGGCGCTCATGTTCAACAGGTTAGCCGGGAACTGGTCAGGCGCGGTCACCGGGTTGCCGTGCTCACCACCCGGCGGGCGAATGAGCCGGCACTGGAGTTGTGGCAAGGGGTGCGCCTGCACCGTTTTTTCAGCCTCGGCGTTTACGGTTTCGCACAGGCTTTGCCGTCGCGGCAAGCCATCCGGAAAATCTTGCAGCAGGAAGCGGCACAGGTGGTGCATCACCATTACCTGGGCTGGATGATGGCGCAGGCCTGCGCGGCGGCCCAAGAAATGGCGCTGCCGCAGCTCTCGACCTATCACTTCAGCGCCGAGGTCTTGACGCAGGCTTGGGCCATGAGGCCGTTGCGCCCGCTGATCCGGCGCCTGGCGCTGGGCTACAACAACCGATGTCAGTTGGTGATCGCGCCGTCGCAGGCCCTGGTACGGTTGCTGCCCGGCCAAGGCCTGCGTGTGCCCTTGCGCTATATCTCCAACCCGCTGGTTTTCGCCAACCACGCTGATGTCGTGCCGGCTGCGCGCAAGACCGGCTTGGTCGTGATGTATGCCGGCCGGCTGGCGCCTGAGAAGAACCTGAGCTTGCTGCTGCGGGCTTTCGCCCGCCTGCTTCGGCTGCGGCCCCAAGCCAAGCTGTGGTTGGCGGGTCAGGGCCCGGAGCGGCCCGCGCTCGAGCGGCTGTGCCTAGCCCTGCAGATCAGAGAATCGGTTGATTTCCTGGGCTTTCTCGATCCTGGCGAATTGGCGCGTCATTACGCTGCCTGCGATGTCTTCGTGTTGCCTTCGGTCATCGAGGCCCAGCCACTCGTGGTGATGGAGGCGATGTGGTTTGCCAAGCCGGTGCTGGTGACCAGCGCGATCGTTGCCGCCGAGGAGATGGTGACACCGGGTGAAAACGGCTACATCGTCGATCCGCAGGATCCTGCCGATCTGGCGGACCGGCTGCACATGCTGGGCGCAGACCCTGCGCTACGGCAGAAATTGGGTCATGAAGGTCATCGACGCGCCCAAGCCTACCGGCCCGAGCGGGTGGTCGACGAACTCGAGCAGGCTTATCGCGAGGTGATCGGCCGTGGCTGAGGTCTACCGGGCTGTGTTCATCTCACCCCATCTGGACGACGCGGTGTTTTCCTGCGGCGCTGAGATTGACCGCCTCATGGCCGAAGGCCCGGTGCTGGTGATCAACCTGTTCACGCGATTTGTCGGCGAAGTCCAGCGCCGCGGTGTCGTGCTCGGCCCAGAGCGCCATGGCGAAGAGCTTGCTGCGGCCCGTTTTCTGGGTTTTGAGACCCGCAGCCTTGGCGAACTCGACGCGTCGTGCCGGCTGCCGGCCTATCGCGCGCTGGGCAATCTGTTCAAGCCGCCCCAGGTGGAAGACCTGGCCTGGTTGTCAGCGCTTCGTGAGACCTTGTTCAGCCTGCTCGCCGGCTTGCGCTACCAATGCCTTTACGTGCCGCTGGCCATCGGCTGGCATGTCGACCATGTGTTGGCGTACCGGGTGTTTGAACCCTGGATCGGTCTGCGCGATGAGCTGATGTTCTACGAAGACCTGCCTTACGGCCTGATTCCCCATGCGGCGCCGTTGCGCTTGGCCGAACTCGGACCAAGCGCTGCGACCGGTGAGCCGCAGGTCCGACTCTGGCGCGCTTGGCGAGAGGCGGCGCAGGCTTATGCCGACACCGCGATGATGCGACGGCTGGAGCCGAAGATCATGCGCTTGGCCGCGCGGCCTGTGGTGTCGGCCTACCTGTTCAGGCTGATGGCATTCCATCAACGCCAAGCCAGGCGATGGACCTTGCCTGCGTTGGCATGGACACCTCGGCCTGGCAGTGCCGGCTTGTCTGAGGGTCGCCTGAGACGCAAGCTGCAAGCCATGATGCTGTACCGCAGCCAATTCCGGGAATTCTTCCTCGACGCCCAGGATTGCCGGCAGCAGATGAAGCGTTACGCCGCCACATTGGCCCAGGACGTCGTGGCCGTGGAGCGATATTGGCGTGCCAGCGCTGCGTCAGCGGGCCGCCCGGCGGGCCTTCGACCCGATGGCTTGCCTTTGCCTCACGAGTCCCCTGATGGCTGAGCCCCTGGCCACCCTGAAGGGCATCGAAAAGGCTTACCAGATGGACGCCGTGCGGGTGCCCGTGCTCCATGGCATCGACTTGCTGGTCCGGCCCGCGCTGTTCACGGTCTTGCTCGGCCCTTCGGGCAGCGGCAAGACCACCTTGCTCAACATGCTGGCCTGCATCGACCGGCCTGACAAGGGCGAGGTGAGGGTGGCTGGCCAGTTGGTCAACAGCTTGTCGGACGACGCGCTGTCAGACTTCCGCGCCGCCAACATCGGTTTCATTTTCCAGAGCTTCAACCTGATCCCGGTGTTGACGGCTTTCGAGAACATCGAATACCCGCTGGTGCTGGCGGGCATGGCGGCGCCGCAGCGGCGTCGCCGGGTCGACAAGCTGCTCGATGCGGTCGGTCTGGCCGACCGGGCGCGCAACCTGCCCGGCCAACTGTCGGGTGGCCAGCGCCAACGGGTGGCGATCGCGCGCGCGCTGGCGCGCAAGCCCAGGCTGGTGATTGCCGACGAGCCCACGGCCAACCTCGACAGCCAGACCGGGGCAGCGATCATCGCCTTGCTGCGCCATATGCAGAAGCGGCACCAGGTCTCGTTCGTCTTCTCGTCGCACGACCGCAGCCTGATCGACGCGGCTGACGACTTGATCGTGCTGCGTGACGGCGTGATCGAGTCGGTCCAGCGCAAGAACCTGTCCGGCCCGCGCACCGCCTCAGGCCTGTGCCTTGAACGCAGTCCAGCCGATGTTCAGCCCACCCGGGGCCAGCCGCGATGACCTTGCTGGCGCTTCGCAACCTGTTGCGCAACCGGCGGCGCTCGATCGCCACCTTGCTGGCTTTGGCATTGGGTTCGTCGGCGATCCTGATTTTCGGCGGCTTCAACGCCAACATCCGCGTCAGCATGCTCACAGGCTATGTGCGTGCCGGCGGCCATCTGCAGGTCCAGCACCGCGACTTCTTCCTCTACGGCAACGGCAACCCGACGGCTTATGGCATCGCCGACTACCAGCGATTGCTGAACGCCGTTCGCGCCGATCCGTTGTTGCGAACCCTGGTGACGGTGAGCTCGCCGATGCTGCTGTTGGGTGGCATCGCCGGCAACCAAGAGGTGTCGCGCACGGTGGTTGGCAGCGGCTTGGTGGCCGAGGACGTGACGCGGATGCGGCAGTGGAACGAGTTCGACGTGCCATATCCGGCACCGGTCTTCGCGCTCGACGGTGCGCCTGCCGACGCGGCCATCGTCGGTGTTGGCGTCGCCAGGGTCTTGCTGCTGTGCGATGCGTTGGCGATCAAGGACTGCCCACGACCGCTGAGCGTGGCCGTGCCGGCCGCAGGCCCAGCCTTGCCGGCTGACATCGCCGCCTTGTCCGCGCTCGAAGCCGTGCCTGCCGAGGCCGGTGCTGGGCGCCGGGGCGCGCGGATCGAGTTGCTGGCGGGTCAGGGTCGGGGCAGGCCCAATGTGGTGGGTTTGCAGGTGCTGGCGGCCGAGGACCAGGGCTTCAAGGAGCTCGACGAGGTCGCACTGCTGCTGCACCTCAAGCAAGCCCAGCAACTGGTCTATGGCCGCGCCGAGCCTCGGGCCACCGCGATCATGGTGCAACTCAAGCGCACCGATCAGACGGCTGCGGC
>Ga0214919_10004827_pt1 | contig 19421 bp, 18 predicted proteins | sample LL1503_MetaG_FD_177994 | JGI IMG/M metagenome (GOLD analysis project Ga0214919, IMG submission 177994) | Freshwater microbial communities from Lake Lanier, Atlanta, Georgia, United States - LL-1503 | ecosystem: Environmental > Aquatic > Freshwater > Lake | place: USA: Georgia | collected...
GCAGCTAATGCGTTTTCGACTAAAATCGGATGAAGATCAATGACCTCTCGCATATTTCTGTATTGCTCCTTAATCGTATAGGTAATATGCGCTTTCGAAAAATCAGGATTTTGCAATAAGACATCATCGGTAATCGATTTTAATTTATTGACATGTTCATTAAGTTTATGCGTGTCATGATCACGAATTAAAAATTCCAATCTTGCTTTTTCTGCCCCTCCTGAAATATGATTCGGGTGAACAAAGCCTTCCCTTTGTTCCGTATGCTCTGGGCTCCACGCCTGCTTAGGTAATGCGGCAATAATTTCGCCTGCTATTTTAATGGCATTTTGCATGACCCCTTTCGCCGCACCCGGATGTGCAATAACACCTTGAATATCCATTGTTAAATAATCGGCACTAAAAGTTTCCATTTCAAAACAACCTAATTCACCCCCATCTAAAGTGTATGCATAATCGGCACCTAATTTTTTCAAGTCCAAAAAGTCAGTGCCTCTTCCCACTTCCTCATCGGGTGTAAATAATAATTTAATGGTTCCATGTAAAATTTCGGGATGATGCATTAAATATTGCGCAAAGGACATAATGATCGCAACACCTGCTTTGTCATCTGCACCTAACAAAGTATTTCCAGAGGCGGTTATAATATCTTTACCAATAAAATTTTTCAAATAAGGATAAGCCTCTATTGAAACTATTTGTGAATGATCATCGGGCAATACCAATGGCGCTCCATTATAATTTTTATGTAAGATGGGTTTCACATCGGTGCCACTACAATCAGGCGCAGTATCCATATGTGCACAAAAACACAACACTGGTTTTTGCGCTGCTGTATTCGAAGGAATTGTTGCCATCACATAACCATGTGTATCTATCTCCAATTGCATGATGCCCATGCCCTTCAATTCTTCCACTAATAGTTTGGCTAAATTAAGTTGTTTGTCCGTTGAAGGAAAAGTAGTGCTATCTGGATCACTCTGCGTATCCATTTGAACATAACGCATAAATCGCTCCGCAATAGGTAACTGATCAAATGACATAATTAATTGTTTAAACTATTTTATTTACCAAAATGAATCTTGAAGATAATTTGAATTAAGCAATAAAAAAAGGCTTTCTGTTCGCATCAATCAATGAAAACAAGAAAGCCTTTTTAAAAAATATCTTATGGAACTAAGGCATAATTATTTTAGAAGGCGTATCAATACTTACTAATTCTAAAGCAAAGGTTAAATCCTGACCTGCCAAAGAATGATTCGCATCTAATACCACCACTTCCTCTTTCACCTCAACCACTGTTACTTGGAATTGTTGTCCTTGACCATTATTCATTGTCAAAGCCATTCCGATGGTTGGATTTAAATCAGCCGGGAACTGCGATTTAGGGAATTCAACAATCATTTCAGGTTGTTTTGGACCATACGCTTCCGCAAATGGGATTTGTATCGTCTTTTTCTCGCCTACTGTCATTCCAAGCACACCGCTGTCGAATCCTGGAATTACCATGCCTGTGCCAACTTCAAATTCTAAAGGAGCTCTACCTGTTGAGGAATCAAATGTTTCACCACTAGTCAATGTACCGTGATAATGCACTTGAATGGTATCCCCATTTTTTACTTGTTGCATATTGTTTTATTTTTAATAAAGCACCTAGGGTGCAAAGCGCAAAAGTACATAATTATGACAGATAAACTAACTTTGCCCCATGGACAATAAACCAAGGATTGTTTTTATGGGTACCCCAGCATTCGCCGTTGCTTCTTTAAGCGCATTATTGCAAGCGAAAATGAATGTAGTGGGTGTAGTTACTGCGCCGGATAAGCCAGCAGGCAGAGGCATGCAGCTTCAACAAAGCGCAGTAAAACAATTTGCCCTTGCGCATAATTTACCTGTTTTACAACCGGAAAAATTAAAATCTCCCGAGTTTTTTGAAGCACTAAAGCAATGGGAACCGGACCTGCAAGTGGTGGTTGCATTTAGAATGTTACCGGAGCAAATTTGGTCATTTCCCCCGATGGGAACCTTAAATGTCCATGGCTCATTATTGCCCCAATACCGAGGTGCTGCGCCAATCAATTGGGCTATTATTAATGGCGAAAAAGAAACGGGTGTCACCACATTTCAATTACAACATGCCATTGACACAGGCGCCATTTTATTACAGGATCGCATCCCTATTGCGCCTAATAATACCGCTGGTGAAATACATGACGCCATGATGGAAGTGGGCGCGCAATTATTAGTAAAAACATTGCATGGATTATTTGACAATAGTATTAAAGCAGTACCACAGGAACAAGTAATTGGGAATGATGCACTCCAACATGCCCCAAAAATATTTACGAAGGATTGTGAAATAGATTGGGAAAAACCATGTGCCTCCATTCATAATTTAATAAGAGGCTTAGCCCCTTTCCCGGGTGCTATTACAAAGATTGATGGAAAGATTGTAAAACTTTTTTTAACAAAAGTTATTGATGCAAGGCCAACTGAAGCGCCGGGCAGTTTTATTACGGATGGAAAAACTTTTGCAAAAATTGTATGCAAGGATGGCTATATTGGACTAGCGGATATTCAATGGGAGGGTAAAAAGCGCATGCCAATTATTGATTTCTTGAGAGGCTATCGAAAACCATCCTAAAATCAAGATAAAATTATATTGACAACCCTGCTTTAGCGGCAGCTATTGCCAATCAATTTATTTCAACGCATTATTGAAATCCTCCAATGTTACAATACCTTGATGTCTCCATGTTTCTTTGCCATTTTTAAAAATGATAAAAGTGGGAAGGCCTTCAGAATGTAATGCTTTCATGACATCAATATCATTACCACCGTCCACCGCTAAAAAATAAAAAGGATGCGAAGGTTGTTTTTTTAATATTTCTAAAACAGGCAACATTTTTCGGCAAGGCGGGCACCAATCTGCGCCAATATCCACCAAAACAATTTTGTTGGTGGCAATTACTTTTTCCAAATCCGTGGTACGCATTTGAGGAACATTTCCTCCGCCATCCACTGGGAATCCATTCATTTTCCAGTTACTCATACCCCCTTCTAAATTGATTACTTTAAATCCTTTTTCAATAAGGTAAGTTTGGGCAGAGGCACTACGACCACCCGCTTGACAATAAATATAAATAGGTTGGGTTTTATCCAAATGTTGTGTTCGATCTGCAAATTCCTTTTTGTCCATCCAATTCGCTTGAAGTGCATGGGTTATATGACCACCATTAAATTCATTCGCAGTTCGAACATCTAACACCTGCACCCCCTTGGCAGTAATCGCTTGTTTAAAAGCAGCAGCAGCAATGGTTTCACTATTACTTGCACTTGCGCCCAATGATTGTCCTCCATTTGAGTTCGACTGCCCACAACTTATTAAAACAAATCCCATAAAAATAAGGGATACAAATAATTTACATTTCATAAAATAGAATTAATAAGTAACGGTAATCTGAAAAGTTTTGTTGGTGATACCTAAAATGGCGGCAGCTGCATCACTCAACCTATATTGAATTGAATTGCTCACGTCCGGAAGTGCATTAATCACTTTTGCACAAATAGTTTTAAAATCAGCAGTCGTAATTTTTACAATCGTCCCAATGGGGATTTCATTGGTTAATATATAAAACTTTTTATCCTGCCACCCACTGATACTTTTAAACACAGAAGCAGTTCCATCTAGTGTTTGAAAAGAAGCAGATTTTTTTTGATCTGAAAATAATGTAGCAAAATAACCTTCATCTACTTTTGCAGTATTGACTCCTTCCCCTTGATGACTGATTAATGCTTTATGTAAACTATCGTTGACTCTTGCTTTTTCTTTATTCGAAGAAATGATCTGCAAAGTATTTTGACGAACGGTATCCACTTTGTTAGCGATGTACTTTGATCGGTTATGAGACTTTCGTTTAACACTCCCTTTTTTATGCGTTGTTCTTTTTCGAATTGATTTTTTTGAACTATGCTTATTTTTTGCTGTAACCGTTTTAACATTGCTGCCTTTTTTTGCTATTACGCTTACTCCCTTTCTTGGAGTCACTTTTTTATTTGCAGTGGCCGTTTTTTTCTGGGACACCTGCTTTTTGGCTGATTTTACTTGCAAAGGGGCAATACTATACCCAGGCGCAAAAGCACTCACTATGAACAAGAACAATAAAAGGCCATATTTCAACATACCGCAAAGGTACAAAAATCAAGTGCAAAGAAAAGGCTAAAAATTAGTATGTAATTTTAGTAATATATGTAAATACTAGTAATTCAATATTCTCCATTCATTCGGGTAGTAATTATTCACTCTATTGGGTAATAATTTAGCCCAGCCAAGTGCAATTCCTTGATACTTGATCAAACACCAACCTACATTCCCGGCTAATTGTACATCCGCGCGTCTTAAGTAATTGAGTGCGGTTTCGGTAGTCACTTCAAGGGTTGTAAAAGGTAAATTGGACCAATAGCTCATTGCCAAAGCATGAGAAGGAATAAAGTCCTTGCCTTTTACGGCACCCAAGTCCAAGCCCAACTTTTTTACATATAAATTACTCAAGATGGACAAAATAGATGCTTCAAATAAAATTGGAATCGCAATCATACTATTTTGATGTGATAAGTATTGATGCGTAGTGGGTAATTCAAAATATGATTTTGCGACCACTAATTCATTTTTTGTTAAGGGTATAAATTTAAATGAATCAGTAGTGGTATTGTTATCACTGGTTGCTTCTTTTTTAAATACAGAAATGAAGAAACCTTCCCCTTTTATTTTATCAGGATAAAATCTGAATCCTTGACATTGATGTTTGGGACTTTCACAGGAAATAATATTCCATGATGTTGGTACTGAAATTTTAATATTCACCATTCCTGGCAGGTTTGCAATTTGATCCATTATTTTTTCATCTTCTTCAAAGGAATAAGAACAAGTGGAATAAATCAAATAGCCGCCTTCTTTTAAAGTATCCAATGATTCTTCAATGATTCTTTGTTGTCTTAAACTACAATGTTGTACATTATCCAAACTCCATTCTGAAATTGCAGAAATATCTTTACGAAATAAACCACTGCCACTACAAGGTGCGTCAATCATGACTAAATCAAAAAAAGCAGGCAAGGCTTTAAAATGTCCTGGATCATTCTGCGTCACAATCATATTATCAGCGCCCCATTTGGTGATATTTTCCACCAAGATTGCATTACGCCCTTTAATGGTTTCATTGGCAACGACTAATCCATCCTTAAACCAGTTTGCTAATAAAGTACTTTTTCCACCGGGCGCTGCACATAAATCAAGTACCAAGGATGCGGGATCCATATTTAATTGATGCAATATATGTTGTATAAACATACTGCTGGCCTCTTGCACATAATAGGCACCCGCATGCCATAAAGGATCTAACACGAATAGCGGACGCTCATTTAAATAAAGCCCCTGATCACACCATGACACTGGTGTAGTAGGTTTTAAAAAAGAATGTGCTGCATGATTAAATTGCTTATACTTATTTAACCTAACCGAGGTAATTTGTTCCCCTTGGGCATGCACTTGCGCAAAAGCGGTTTTATCAAAACCAGGTAAGCCTTCTAATGAATCTAAAAATGGTTGAGGTAACAAATATTTATAATTTAAAATTAATATCGAATTGTAAAATGTTGCTTTTGTTTATTTTCTTTTCTAAAAAAAACAATGCCGACATGAAATAAATCTATAGTTAAAGTTACTTCCGCCTGCTTTTTAATATCGTCCCATGCTTTTTCCATTTCACTACTCCAATAAATATCATCAAAAATTAGAATAGACTGTTCGTTCACTTTACTTAATAAAAGTTTAAAATATTCCATCGTAGGTGCATAGCGATGATTGCCATCAATATACACCATACCAATATGCGGAATTGTATTTAAATATTCAGGAAGGCTTGTCGAAAAATCACCTTCGACAATTTGTATATTTTTCAAATGCACTAAATCAAAAGTAGCTTGTGCCTCTTTTGCTATTGCAGGCGCTCCTTCCATGGTGACCATGGTTTGATTCGGCATGGACATTGCTAAATAACTCGATGTTATACCAAAGCAAGTACCCATTTCTAAAATATTATCGGGATTAAAATAAACACCCATCCGATACAATAATTGGCTAATTTTTTTTTGTTTAAGTGCCGACTTCGCAATACCACTGATGGATCTTTGCTTAAACTCAGCTTGCCTTGATCCTGCCCCTCGATCTAATACTTCAATCACGCTATTATTCGACTCCAAAGACTTTCTTCGCGCCTCTATTTGAGCCGCATTTTCAGGTGCATTGGTTTTATTTAAAACCTTTCTAATAAAATCGTAAACAAAAGGAGAATGAATACCGTGCCCCTTTCCGTTGGAAGCGGATAAATAATATTTAATAAATTTAAAAGCGAGCTGGGCGTTTGAATGCATATTTTATTTTCTTTGCCAACATTCAATATCGAATGAATAAGAATGCTTCTCATCACTATTGTAAAAAGTGGATTCCTTCTTTATCCAATCCGCATTTAAAGCTGGGAAAAAAGCATCTCCTTCAATGGTGGTATGCACCCTAGTCAGCATGATGGTGTGTGCTAACGGCAAAGCAAGCTCATAAATTTGACCGCCCCCAATAACCATTAACTGCTTGTAATCCTGTTTTGCAGCTAAATTCACTGCCTCCAGAAAAGAATGAACCAATGTAGCTCCATTGGTTTTAATATTTTTTTGATTCGATAAAATTAAATTTAAGCGTCCAGGCAACACCTTATTCCCCAGAGATTCAAAAGTTTTTCGTCCCATGAGTATGGGCAGACCCCAGGTGGTATTTTTGAAAAAGCGCATATCCTTAGGCAAGTGCCATAGCAATTGATTATCCTTTCCAATTACATTATTGTCAGAAGCAGCAACGACTAAGGTAATATTCATAATGCTAAATTTTTATACTGCTACAGGTGCTTTAATAGAAGGATGTGATTGGTAATCCTCCAAAGTAAAATCGCTAAATTCAAATGAAAAAATATCTTTCACTGCTGGATTTATTTTCATGGTAGGTAATGGAAAGGTAGTTCTGGACAATTGTAATTGCGCCTGCTCCACATGATTGTTATACAAATGAACATCGCCAAAACTATGCACAAAATCACCATATTGTAAATCGCATACTTGCGCAACCATCATGGTTAATAATGCATAGGAAGCAATATTAAATGGCACACCTAAAAAAACATCCGCGCTACGTTGGTATAATTGACAACTTAATTTTCCATCAGCAACATAAAACTGAAACATATTATGACAAGGCATCAAAGCCATCTTAGATAAATCTCCCACATTCCATGCACTCACAATTAAGCGTCTACTATCGGGTGTCGTTTTAATTTGATGAATTAAATCTTTAATTTGATCAACAACAACCCCATTCGCCCCTTCCCAACTGCGCCATTGTTTTCCATACACTGGGCCAAGGTCGCCATTTTCATTCGCCCACTCATCCCATATACGAACGCCGTTGTCCTTTAAATATTTAATATTCGTATCTCCTTTTAAAAACCATAACAATTCATAGATGATACTTTTAAGATGTAACTTTTTGGTAGTGACCAAAGGAAAGCCTTTGGAAAGATCAAATCGCATTTGATATCCAAAACAACTTTTGGTTCCTGTACCTGTTCGATCGGTTTTCGGAGTCCCTTCGTCAATAATGTGTTGTAATAAATTCAGGTATTGTTGCATAGTGCAATTTACAACCAATACCCATTATGTAGAAATCATTTTTTTGCCTTTCTTCTGGCCAATTCCTTTCTGATTAACAATAATTCACGGTTGGTTTGACCATTTACACTGGAGTTTTCCTGTGCACGACGCATCAAATAAGGAATCACGTCCTGAATCGGTCCAAAAGGCAAATATTTACTGACATTGTAATTTTCCAACGCCATATTAAAACTGATATGATCACTCATACCAAATAATTGTGAAAAGTGTACTTTAGGGTCATTATTCGCCATGCCTAATTCTTGCATTTTTGTAACAATATTTAAATTGCTCTGTTCATTATGTGACGCTAAAATCAATGAAATATTTTCTTTGTTTTGAATACAATATAATGCTGCAGCATCAAAATCAATATCTGTGGCATATTTATCATCATGAATAGGCGAAGGATAATTCATCGCCAAAGCACGTTCTCTTTCTTTTTCCATATAGGCGCCTCGCACTAATTTTGCACCTAATAAAAAATTACCTTCTACCGCAAGCTGATGTGATAACTTTAAAAAATGTAAACGATCATGTCGATACAATTGATAGGTATTATACACCACTACTTTTTCTTTATTGTACACACCCATTAATTCAATCGCCAATCGATCAATCGGATCCTGTATCCAAGTTTCTTCTGCATCTATTAAAATGCCAATTCCTTTTTCATTCGCAACATCACAAATTGCATACATTCTTTCTCTAACCCTATCCCACTCGGCAGTTTGGCTTTCGCTATCATGAATGCCACTGCGTAATCTTGGCGCTTCGTTCAAAGTTTCCAGTAAATGCATACTTGCCAAACCTGTTAATTTCACACTCACAAATGGCACATTTTTTTCAGTGGCAGCAAATTCAACTGCTTCAATAATTTTTTCTGCAACTGCATCAAAATTTTCCTCGCCTTCTTTTGCCTCCACCCCATAATCCAATATCACTTGCACGCCATAAGATCCCAATTGCTTGGTCACCCTTGCGGAATCTTCCAAGGTTTCTCCGCCAACAAATTGTTTAAAAATGGTACTACGAATTAAGCCATTAATAGGCAATCCCGACTTCATTAAAAAAGGAGTCACATTAGTTGCAATAGATACCACCAATGGGCTTTGAATTACACTAAATAAAAATCGGGCTTTCCGTAAATCGGCATTTGACTTATAGGCAAATGCGTGTTGGGTATTTTCTAAAGATAGGTTCATGCTAACGTTCATTCGTACTACAAATATCGGTAGTTCTGCTTATACAACAAAAGAATAAACAAGCTAAATTGCTTGATGATTAAAGGGTTGTAAAACCATTTCACTTACCACGCCAGAACTAGGCTGTTGGCACAAAAACCAAATGGATTTTGCAGCCTCCTCGGCTTGTATCATTTTATCTCTTTGTACTCTTAAATCAATATTATCCCAGAAAGGTGAATCTACCCCACCAAGATATACTTGTGTTATTCTTATTTCAGTACGTTTTAATTCCTCCCTGATGGATTGCATCATTCCAACCAATGCATATTTACTTGCGCAATAAGCTGCAGCCCCTGACATAGGAATTTTACCTAAAATACCAGGAATATTGATAATAAGTCCCTTTTTAACCTCCACCATTTTAGGCAATATTGCCTTTACAATTTCAAAAGTGCTCAATACATTCACTTGATAGGATAATTGCATATCTGATACCTCCAATTGATTCAAGGGTTTAATAATACCAATGCCTGCAGCATTAACGTAAATATCGAATGCCTCATTTTCAATTTTTTTTATAAAGTTTTGAACGGAGGCGGAATTGGACAAGTCGACTTCCAATATCTGCGATGCCGGTAATTGATTACTTTCTGCTATTATATTTAATTTAGCTAACTGACGCCCTGCGATCCACACTTGTGCGCCACTATTATATATTAACTTAACTAAATGGGCTCCAATGCCTCCTGTAGCACCTACAATGAGTACTTTTTTATTTTTTAAACTTTCCATATGATTTATTCAATTATTAAAATAACAAAGCAGTAGTGAAATTGTTTAAATAAACAATGTAAATTTACCTGTAACACAAAAAATAGATACTTGAAAATTGTAGCCACCCATATTTATCAGTTTAAAATTCCAATGGTCCCATTTACCATTGCTACAGGGACCATGCATTACGCTCAAAACATACTTATTCAAGTAGTTACCGATGAAGGCATTACAGGTTATGGTGAGTGCTCGGCCTTCCCTATGATTGTGGGTGAAACACAACAAAGTTGTTATCTATTGGCCAAGGACTTTGCAAGTTATTGGAAAGGTAAAAATCCATTAGCAATTGTAGAACGACTCAACGAACTTGATTTAATTATCGCAGGAAACTATACCGCAAAAAGCGCATTTGATATGGCATTGTATGACATTGCAGCAAAGGCAGCCAATCAACCATTGTATGCTTTTTTAGGCGGGCAACAAAAATCCATCGAATCTGACTTAACCATTGGTATTGACACCCCTCAAAAAATGGCATTACAAGCCATTGATTTTGTCGCCAAAGGCGTGCGCATTATTAAAGTAAAGCTTGGCAAACATCCTACGGAAGATGTGGAAAGGATTAAAGCAATAAGAACTGCCATTGGAGATGAAATTATTTTACGCATTGATGCGAATCAAGGCTGGTCATCCAATGACGCATTAGGTGTATTAACGAATCTGTCAAAATATACAATTGAATTTTGCGAACAACCCATGCATAAATACCAGGATGATTTATTACCTGCACTGTGCAAAGCTTCTCCCATAAAAATAATGGCGGACGAATCTGTATTTACACACCATGATGCACGCAAGTTGATTGCACAAAAAGCATGCGATTCCATTAATATCAAATTTTCAAAAAGTGGTGGCATTCAAGAAGCGATAAAAATTCATGACCTAGCCAAACAGCATAATATCCCATGTATGATGGGTGGTATGCTCGAAAGCAGATTGGCCTTAAGTGCAAAAATGCATTTTGCTATGGCACATGACAATATTAAATATTACGACATGGATACCTGTTTGTTAGGTCATTTGGCGGACCCAGTTATTGGTGGCGTCCAATTTTCAGGCATGCATTTAAGTATCAATGATGCGCCTGGAATTGGGGCAGAAGTAGATCCTGCGTATTTAGCAAATTTAGAAAGCTGTATTGTTTAAGGGTCTATAAAATTCATCGCTTTTAGCCACTTCTTATTCTTGTAATATAATGCTAGAATGTCGTTTTTTCAATTCTGTAGTATTGTCATACAAGTTTGTATCTTTACTTTACAAAGCATAACCTTATGAAAGCGCGCAAAGCAATTGATTCCTTCACCACGATGAATGAATTAGTATTACCCAATGACACGAACACCTTTGGTGATTTAATGGGTGGGAAACTGATGTATTGGATGGATATCGCCGCCTATTTATCTGCAGCCAAGCATTGTAATTCAGCATGTATGACCGCCTCGGTAGATAACTTAAGTTTTAAAACGCCCATTAAATTAGGCAATGTTATTTGCATTGAAGCAATTGTTACTAGGGCCTTTGCTACTTCCATGGAAATCCATTTAAAAGTATGGAATCAAAATATGATTAGTCAGTCAAAGGAGCTGAGTAATGAAGCCTTTTTCACTTTTGTTGCTTTAGATGAAAACAAACAGCCGAAAGAAGTACCAGCAATCATTGCGGAAACCGAGGAACAAATAAAATATTTTGATGGCGCATTACGTCGTCGTCAATTGCGTTTAATATTAGCAGGAAAAATGAAACCAGATGACGCTACTGAACTAAAAGCTTTATTTGTAAAGGACTAGGATAAATTGCTATTATAAATAAATTTATTTACTAACCACTTGAGCCAAATGATGCTTACCCTTAAGCATGTATTCCTTACTTTGCTCAATGCCATCCATGATTTGTTCTAAAATATGCTCCACCGATTGTGTGTAATCAATCACCAAGGGTTCTTTAAATCGAATACTTAAAGGTGTTCCCACTTTTTTAAATTTCAACCCCTTTTTATTAAATGCGCGCCAAAAACCATTAATCACAACAGGCACCACTATGGGTTGGTTATTTTTAATGATATGCGCAGTTCCTTTTCGTCCAGGTGCAAAAGGCTTGGTGGTACCTTGCGGAAAAGTAATCACCCAGCTTTTGGATAAAGCTTTATCAATTTTTTGTGTATCCACTTCATCCCGATTCCGTGAAACATCTTGTCCTTCGGCACGCCATGTTCGCTTAATTGTCAAAGCTCCGCCCAACTTAAATAATTTGGTCAACCAATTACTATTCATGGTTTCCTCCGCAGCAACAAAAAATAAATTGGTAAAAGGATTTAATAAATAATAAGGCAAACCAAGCTTGTTAAACTTGCGCCACTTCACTGCACAAAAAATATGAACAAAAGCAATCACATCCGCAAAATAAGTTTGATGGTTACTTACGAATAAAACATTTTTATTGGGGAGATTTTCCAAATGCTCCGTGCCCTCTATTTTTAATTTATTGAATAATACCAATCCTGGATAAGTAAATATCCCAACAAGCCCATATATAAAGGAGCGAAATAAGCGAATATGTTTTAATCTATCCAATAAAGTCATGATCCTGCCAATTTTGATATTAACGCAATATACTAATTAATATTTTATTCGCATATCCCTGTTTAGCCAACAAATTGTATCTTTAAGGAATGAAAAAATCAGCAGTAATTTTTGACATTGATGGTTTATTAATTAATAGCGAGCCATTATGGAATAAAGCGGCAAGTGAAATTTTTAGGCAATATGGAATATTATTGACCGAACAACAATATGCATTTACGACTGGATTAAGATCAAAGGAATTTGTTGCACATTGGTTATACGAACACAAGATTCCTTCTTCAGAATATGATCGTGCCGAACAACGAATTATTGATTTAGCATTAACGATGATTGATAAGGAGGCAAATGTCATGCCAGGTGTTGAACATATTTTTCAATTTTTTTTACAAAAAGAATTTAAAATTGGATTAGCCACTTCCTCTCCTGTTGCTTTAATTGAACTCATTAAAGATAAATTAGGAATTAGACATATTATTCAAGCGAGTTGCTCTGCACAACTTTTACCATTAGCAAAACCACATCCCCAGGTTTATTTGGATTGTGCCGCCGCACTCCACACCTCACCCTTGGCCTGTATCTGCTTTGAGGATTCGGTATATGGAATGATTGCTGCTAAAGCCGCAAGAATGACCTGCGTAGTTGTACCAAGTGCAGACCATATGAAATTGGCCCAATGGGGTGCTGCTGATTTAAAACTATCCTCCCTTCAAAATTTTGGCGCCTTACACTTCAATATGCTTGATCCTGAATAGTGATTGGCTGTATTTTAAGGAAATTAAAAAAAATAGGTGTTCGTGGTCAAAATCAAATTAAATTGCAGTCCAGTATGGAATTAGCCAAAAAAGTGATTGGAGCCGAACTCGAGTTATTCGAAAAACATTTTAAAGATGCGGTCAAAAGTAGGGTGTCCTTACTTGATCGTATTATGCAATACATTGTCAAGCGCAAAGGAAAACAAATGCGCCCGATGTTTGTCTTGTTATCAGCAAAATTACATGGAGAAATAAATGACAGCTCCTATCGCGCAGCCTCCCTAGTTGAATTATTACATACAGCAACGCTGGTTCATGACGACGTAGTAGATGAGGCCTTTGAAAGAAGGGGCTTTTTTTCGATCAATGCCTTATGGAAAAACAAAATTGCAGTTTTGGTTGGTGATTATCTATTGTCAAAGGGATTATTATTGTCATTAGAAAATAAAGACTTTACTATCTTAACCATTTTATCCAATGCGGTAAAAAATATGAGCGAAGGTGAATTATTGCAAATGGAAAAAACAAGAAATTTAAATTTTGACGAATCTGTTTACTACGAAATTATCAATGGGAAAACTGCAAGTTTGCTCGCATCCAGTTGCGCCGCAGGTACCTCCTCTGTTTCAAATGATCCGGAAGTAATTGAACAAATGCGTGCATTTGGCGAAAATGTAGGCATGGCTTTTCAAATTAAAGATGATTTGTTTGATTATGGTGAAGCAAAAGTGGGCAAACCAACGGGCAACGATATCAAAGAAAAAAAATTGACACTCCCTTTAATTCATATTTTACAAAAAGTAACCCCTGCTTTAAAAAAGCAAATCATCTATATTGTTAAAAACAATAATAACGATAAGGCCAAAGTGAAATTTGTGATTGACAATGTAGTTTCAAATGGTGGCATAGAATACGCTACTGAAAAAATGATTGAATACCGCGATAAGGCATTAACCATACTCCACTCATTTCCAAACTCAAGTTGCAGAGATGCGCTAGAAGAATTGGTCCGCTATACAACAGACCGAAAATTTTAATGGAAAAAAGATGGAACATACTACAGGCAGATGTACTAAAAGTACAAGCGTTACAAAGCGCACTTAAAATACATCCCATACTTTGTGAACTCCTTGTTCAAAGAGGTATTGATACCTTTGAAGCAGCGAAACATTATTTCAGACCCAGCATTGACCACTTACACGACCCTTGGCTCATGAAGGATATGCGTATAGCCGTTACGCTTATTCAAGAAGCCGTGAATAAGCATCAAAAAATACTGGTATTTGGCGACTATGATGTTGACGGAACCACTTCAGTGGCCACACTATATCAGTTTTTAAAAACATTATCCCCACATATTGATTATTATATCCCACATAGATATCGAGAGGGCTATGGCATTTCTAAAATAGGGATTGACTTTGCTAAAGAAAATAATATTGATTTAATCATTTCAGTAGATTGCGGAATTAAATCCATTGAACTCATAACTTATGCAAAAAACTTAGGTATTGATTTTATTATTTGCGATCACCATTTGCCTGACACCATTTTACCGCCAGCAATTGCCATACTCAATCCCAAACAAGTGGATTGCAATTATCCTTACCAAGAACTGTGTGGTTGCGGAGTGGTATTTAAATTAATATCAGCACTAGCGGATACCTATAATTTACCACCTGAATCCTATTTGCAATTTTTGGATTTAGTCGCCACTGCGATTGCTGCTGACATTGTCCCATTAACAGATGAAAATAGAACTTTGGCTTTTTTTGGTTTACAAAAAGTAAATCAATCTCCCAGCTTTGGCATATTAGCGCTCATGGAATTAGCCAAACAAACTACCCCATTAAAAATTAGTAACTTAGTTTTTGCAGTAGCACCGCGTATTAATGCAGCTGGCAGAATGGATGACGCAAAAAAAGCGGTCCAATTATTTATTGAAAAAGATTATTCAAGCGCTCTAGCAATTGCTTCATTATTACAACAGGATAATTTAGACAGACGAGAAGCGGATACAAGTATTTCAGAAGAAGCATTGCAGCAAATTGAAATGGACCCTACACATTTAACAAAAAAATCATCGGTAGTTTTTCAAGCACATTGGCATAAAGGAGTTGTGGGTATTGTGGCAAGTAGATTAATTGAAAAACATTACAAGCCAACCATTGTGCTTACGCAAAGCGGAGATGTAATTGCTGGTAGTGCTCGTAGTGTATTGGGATTTAATTTATACGAAGCGCTTCATGCATGTCGCGAACATTTAATTGGCTATGGTGGCCACTTCGCAGCTGCAGGTATGACCATGGCGGTTGATCAACTCGAACCATTTAAAATTGCTTTTGAAAAAGCAGTCGCCGAGCGAATTACTATTGAACAGCTGACCCCTGAAATTGCCATCAATTCAATTTTGGCATTGGATGATATCAACATGAACTTCTTTCAAATTATCAGTCAAATGGAACCTTATGGACCCGATAATGTACGACCGATATTTTTAGCGAAAAATGTTCGCGATGCGGGCTACACCAAACTAGTCAAAGAAGCGCATATTAGTTTTCATGTAATTCAAGGACAAAATACTGTAAAGGGTATTGGCTATAATATGCCCCAACATATTGACATCATTAAATCCGGTAAGCCATTTGACCTTGTGTTTCAATTGCAGTTAAACGAATGGCAGGGAACGCAAACCGTGCAAATGCAGGTCATCGATATTAGAGCTTCCGCTTAATTACTTTACTTATATAACGAATAAAGCGAAGTAGTATTTATACCACTTCGCTTTACGCTTTTTCTTATTTCTATAATTGCTGTAATAAAATACTTGCAAAAATAATATTACTTCAATAAGTCAACACTTCTATTGATGAAGTTGGTTAACTCCGCTCCTTTTAATAAACCTTGTGAAAGCAATGCTAAGTCCGCTAAATTGCGCGCTTGTTTTTGTTGCTTAGCTACATCTGGCTCCTTTAATAAGGTTTGGAAAATTGGATGGTTACCATTCACGGTTAAATGAACTTCATCTGGCATCTGCGCATAAAATGCGGTCATTCCGCCGCCGCCCATACCTGCCATATCTTTCATTCGACGCATAAATTCAGGGCGTGTCGCAACAATCGGTGCCGCATCGGTACTCAATCCTTTTACTTCCACTGTTAAAGTAATTTCAGGCACCTGGAATTCAAATAATTTTTTAGCTTGTTCTACTTCCTCTTTTGATAAAATTGAATCCACATTTTCTTGCTTGTCAATTAAATTATCAACCACATCCGCATCCACACGAACAAACTGTACACCTTCCCATTTCATTTCCACATTATTAATGAAAGCAGCATCAACCATCGTTTCCAACTTAACCACTTTATATCCTTTCGCAACTGCAGCTTGAATAAAAGCATCTTGTTGTACTGGATTGGTAGTGTATAATAATACCTGCTTGCCCTCCTTATTTTTTTGCGTTGCTACTGTAGCAGTTTTGTATTCATCCAAAGTATAAAAAGTGCCTGCATTTGCAGCATCTTCCATGATTAAAAACTTATTCGCTTTATCTAAAAACTTATCGTCCGTAATCATGCCATACTTCACAAACAAACCTAAGCTTTCCCACTTTTCTTCAAAGGACTTACGATCGCTATTGAATATTTCCTCTAATTTATCCGCTACTTTTTTGGTAATGTGTGCGTTAATTTTTTTCACATTCGGATCCCCTTGTAAATAGCTACGACTTACATTTAATGGAATGTCTGGACTATCAATAACGCCATGCAATAACATTAAAAATTCAGGTACAATGTCCTTTACCTCGTCAGTCACAAACACTTGGTTACAGTACAGCTGAATTTTATCCTTTTGAATTTCAAAACTTTGTTTGATTTTAGGGAAATATAAAACACCTGTTAAATTAAATGGATAATCCACATTTAAATGAATCCAAAACAAAGGTGTTTCTCCAAATGGATATAACTCCTTGTAAAACTTTTCATAATCTTCTTTGGTTAAATCCGCAGGCTTACGCACCCAAATTGGATTTGTATTATTGATTGATTTTTCAACCGCTAGTTCTTCTGCTTTACCATCTTCCTTAGTCGCTTCTTTTTTCTCGGCATTAGCATCCGTGAAATAAATAGCTACTGGTAAAAATTTACAAAATCTTTCTAAAATTGATTTCACACGATGCGGATCCAAGAATTCGGCACTTTCCTCATTGATATGCAAAACAATTTTTGTACCTCTTGCACTATAATCTACTTCATACAATTCATATTCTGTACTGCCATCACAACTCCAAAACACACCAGGCGTATCCGTATGACTTTTACTATAAATATCTACTTTATCACTCACCATAAATGAGCTATAAAAACCCAAACCAAAATGACCAATAATACTGGTGTCCTTATATTTAGTCACAAACTCCTCGGCGCCACTAAATGCCACTTGGTTAATATACTTGTCCACTTCGGCACTCGACATACCAATACCATTATCAATAATAGATAAGGTTTTTTCCTTGGCATCTAAAACAACATCAACTCTTAAATCACCAATGGCCCCTTTTACTTCCCCCTTGCCACTTAAAGTTTTTAATTTTTGAGAAGCATCTACGGCATTACTCACTAACTCTCTTAAAAATATCTCGTGATCGCTATACAGAAACTTCTTAATGATTGGGAAGATATTCTCCGTCTGAACCCTTATTTGACCTTTTTGCATAATTATTACATTTAGTATTAGGATAGCAAAGAAAATACCAAAATACAAATGCTGACAGACTGTCCTTCAATAAGCCTAATGAGGTAAATTTTGCAGCCAAGCAGCCCCAGTACAACGCTTATTTTTTAACAAAATGTCACTTGTGTCACGAATCAATAACTGCTTTTCACTATTGTACACCGAATATATTCCAATCACAGATCCATTACCTGTGGGAGTGGCAATACCGGCAAAATCGGCATACCCGCTGGACCGTAAATAAATGGTCCCTCCCGTACAAAATTTTAATGCCTTACTTGCCCCTATTTTATTTTTATAATCCGCATAAGTTTGTCCGGTATCCGTTGCCGAAAATTCTACATTCGTTATTTTAATTAATCTACCCTGCAAGGAATCTCCTAAGCTTTTAAAAGCAACTTCCATTGGAATAATAGTATAATGATCATTAATCGTGGTGATATGTTTTTCGAACATGGGTACTGGTATACCGTCGGTTACTAATGTACCATTGGAGGTATCTACCGCCGCTGCCAATTGTTGCATTTTTCGATAGTCCGTTAAAAATAAATTTTGAATTCGTACCCGTAAAAAAACACCCACAGGATAATTTTGGTATAAATTGGTTCCATCCAATAACAAAACAATTCCTCCGGTACTGTCTTGAATAATGATTGACTTGTAAATATTATCGTGTTCGTCATTCCCCACCACCACCCCTTCAATCATCCATGATTTTGTGATTGGTTCCACCCGATTTGTCAAATGTAATTTTCGTAAATTTTTGATGGTGATTAAGGTGTCCGTTGAAAGGCCAATTACCTTTTCAGCGTAAGCCGTTTTTTTTAAGCAGGCCGAAAAAAACAACAATACAAAAAAGAATAATAAATTAAAAAATGAACGGTACCGATTTTTATTTTTCATAAAAGATTTTTTGGAATGAGTAAAGAAGTATTAATTAGAAGATGTGATTGTAGAAGATGTTTTTATAGAAGCTATTTTTATTGGATTTGTAATTGCGCCCCTAGGGCATAGGTAGTTCCCTGGTCATACATATATTTTAGAGGGAATTTTTCAAGCCGAAATGCGGCGTAATCAAATCTGGATTGTTCAAATGAAAAAAGAGGGATGAGCGTATTCAATACATTTCTAATACTCGCGCTAAATCGGATTTGCTGTTTTTTACTTTTCACGTTAAATACATATTGTTTTGACATAAATGCATTGAACACCCACTGATTGGGTAAGTACTTTTCAGATTGTATTAGATTCCAATTTGCTTCATTGTTGATTTGATTCCTTAATAATATAGAACGCCTGAAATAATTGTAATCAATGGATCTTTTCATTGAATAAACGCCTGTAATGGAAATCCTACTTGAATAATCGGGCTGGTATTGTATCGAAATTGCTTGAACACTTTGCGGATTGGATGTCGCCGGCAGTCCTTGTAGTTGAAGCACCCCTGATTCTACTTTATATAAATCGTTCACCAATCTGATTTCATACAATGGGTTATTTGCGATAAAGTACCGACCAAAGCTACTCACTGCAGATAATTGAAATGGCCCACCAAATTGTGTTTCCATGCCCAACTC
>Ga0214919_10004828_pt1 | contig 19419 bp, 20 predicted proteins | sample LL1503_MetaG_FD_177994 | JGI IMG/M metagenome (GOLD analysis project Ga0214919, IMG submission 177994) | Freshwater microbial communities from Lake Lanier, Atlanta, Georgia, United States - LL-1503 | ecosystem: Environmental > Aquatic > Freshwater > Lake | place: USA: Georgia | collected...
CCCCCCCTTCAAGCAAACCCTCTTTCGGGCGAGTGCAGCTACGCTCATAAACCGCCTCCCCCACTTTTCCCCCTGCACTCCCTGCACTCTCCTAGAAGCCTCCGTCTGTACTCCAGGAGGCCCGATCAGAGGACTCCGTTAGAGCACAGCCCAGGTCACAATAAAGTTGACACGGCCCAGGCTCTGCCTACCCTACGACAGATCACAAGACAGATCCACAATGAACGAGCCATCTTATTGCGAACAGTGCGAGGGAGACTTCTGCGAGGAAGACACGAAGTTCTGGTGCGAGAGCAGAATGGCGTGGTATTGCGAAGAATGCATGGAGCACTGCGGAGAGAAAGACTGCGACAGCTGCGATGCCTACGAAGATCAGAAGCCGGTCGATCGATGCGAATACTGTAAGCTCGAGAACATCGAGTGCACCTTCTGGGACTACATCTGTCCCGAGTATGGCCACGAATACTCCAAGGCCCTCTGTGCCGAGTGTCGCTTCCTTGCAGAAGCCGAGGTGAAGGCTATAGCCAAGTCTAAAAGTTGACAGCCCCTACCGGCACCCTTTTGGCCCAGCACGATGCCCTTCAAGATAACAGACAACATTACATGCTGGTTTGCCGGTTGGATCCAAGACAAGTTTGAAGAAGAGGACGACGAGCTCAGGGTTATCGTCAAGCAAGACGGATATGGAGGTCTCGAGTCCCTCTGTCATGAAATTATCCACGACAATAACTTTGATGAAGATTTCAAAGGCCCCTCGTCCTTCTTCGATGCTGCCGTGAATTCTGTCGAATGGCCTCAACTACGGTTCATTCTGCAGAAATGGCTGGACAACAAGGATGACAAAGTTGACCTCACTGCCCCTACTTTCGAGTATTAGCACGATGGTCTTTCAATACAGCAAACCCAAGCGCCTCCATGGAACAAGCTCTTACACACAGCGTGTCTTTGATAAGACAACAAAGCAGGGCTACATCCAATCCCTTACCCTTCAACAAATCTCCGCTCAAGTCCGCCGAGGAATAAAGTGGGATTTAGATAGTGATGACCTACTACGAGCGCAACAGAGAGTGGCTGTTAGCACGACAGAAGGCCTACTACCGAAACAACAAGGAGTATTACCAGATCTATAATGAAGAATACTTTCAAAACGTAACAAAGCCCCAGCGGCAGATGTGCATGGCAATCTTGCGAGAACATAATCTTTTGACTAAACCTCCATCAAGGGGAAGCCCAAAACCTCCAAAACCTCCTAAGCCGACAAAGGAAACCCCGGTCCCGATGCCACCTCCACCACTGGTCTACGCGCAAAAAGGTTGCGTCATCGATTGGAATTAATCTGCGCCCTATTATATGTCCATCGCCTGGGTCTGTTGTTCTTCGATGCGTAGTCAAACAATTATGAAAAAGACAATCCGCACTCTGTACAGAGGTGGTGTCAAGGAATTACTTCTGGTAGTCCCCTACGAAGAAGAGGAGACCTATATCCAAGCGCTGCAAGATACTCCCCTCGACCTATTCATCCAAGGGGCCACGAAGGGCCTGGTCAATCAGAGAAAACATGCTAGAGCTCAATTTCCTATAGGCCAAAGGATTGTCTTCATCGATGATGATGTGACGGCCGTAAAGATATGTGATCCATCCTTCATGCTACCTCACTGTAACAATCTGGACAAACTTGCAGAGCAATGTTTTGCGCATTCGGCCCATACAATCGATGGAAATGACTGGCGAGACTGTCTTCTATGGGGCGTTTATCCTATGTGTAACAACCGTTTCATGAAACATATTATGCGAACAGGAAACTGTTACATTGTGGGGGCCTTCTATGGCATCATCAACGATCCCAGACTCCAAGAGCCTGACATCGATGAACTGGAAGATTATGAACGGCAACTCAGTGAACAGAAGGCCAATCGACCTCCTGTGCGATTCGACTGGATTGGAATTGAAACGCGTTATTTCAAGAACAAGGGTGGGATGCAGCAAGATAGAACTGTAGCCAAACGCCAGTCGGCAGTGCTCAATATAGAAGAGAGATATTCGGAATTAGTCAAGACCTTTCACCGTAAGGATGGAACTGCGGATCTTAAATTTCGGGCGAAATCGGAGATTCAGGAGCAGTGGGAGGCAATTGGTTCCTGGATGGCTGCGCCAACATTGTCAATCTCCCAATCCACTCACGCCATATCCCACGCTGAATTTCTCTCACTATCTTCCCCCGACGATCCACAACCTGAATCGATTGATCATATTCATCATGTATCTGAAGACCATCCTCCAGAAGCTCACAGTCTACCCGATAGCGAGGTAGAAATTTTGTAGGCCAGATAATCCTATAGAAGACAAGGCAGAACCTCCGTCCGACAAACGGCGCTGTCCAATGCACAGTCGTTGATCCATTAAAAATGCAAGGTTTATGTCGAGTATCTACTTTCACCTCACCCCCAGAAAGCTCCATGCCCAGCTCCCCTCCAGTGAAATCTCCAAAGGATACCGTATAGCTCTCTCCTTCATTCCCCTTGTCCCGGTGCTTATTCGATAGATAAGAATCATTTACCGTAATCCCATCCCACGGGATCGTTACGTGCTTAGCAGCATAGTCCAACAATAACTGATAGAGCCGTGGCCTCATCCATGTATTCCTGGATAGATAAGGCCGATAGCTCCACCGTCGAATGATTCCAAAGGCCTGGCTCTTGCCTTTCCCGGCAATCGTCCGGTCGTGGTTGACAGAAATGGGATGGTCGGTTAGTTCTTTTATCAACTCTGTAAAGGTCGTTGGATCCATCTCCTTTTTATCTACATAGATATTAATGCTGACGCGCAAAGGCAAACTATGGAAAATGGTTGTGCGCTGCCCTTATTGCCAGAAACTCCATAAACACGGCGGTGGCATAGAGGACACTCCCCTGCTCGGTAGAAGAGCAGCAGACTGTCATCGTGGGGAATATAGAATTAGTTATTTAGGATCTTCTATTCGCTTGGGGGACGTGTTGTCTATATCGATTGATACCTCTGCAGATTTGCCACAGCAGGAAGATCTGATCCGCTTATGATTGAATACGCCGACCACTATCCCGCCCACAGCGACGGCTAATGCAATATAGGAAACAATCTGGGTCGATAGGTCAGACATCTATTAAGGCGATTGATTTAGCCCAATCCTGCGTCAAGCCCTCCAATCTGTCTAAAGTAGAATATCATGGAGGCTGTTCCCAAGCCACTGCCGTTGGCCAAGGTTAGGGTCGCACCACCGCCCTGAATACCCAGGAAGGAAGGAGGGGAAGACACCAATGCAGGACAGCACCCACCCCCGCCTGTCCATACTGAACCGTTCCAATATCCAATACTGCTTACACTTTGCCAGAGAACGTTATTTGCTGTAGCATTGCGACCTAAAATAAAATATAGACCTTGCTCTATAGCACCGCCCAAACTATCAGTTGGATTAGGAATTGATCCTGTGCTATTGTCACCAACCGTTACAGTAGAAGACACATAAGCGTTCATTGACTCAATCGCTCCCACATTCGCACCACCCTGCCCTTTAAAGTTAAAACTCAAAGCACCATTTATAATACAGTTGCCCGTCGTAAAGGTCGTATCGCCTGTAATAGTATTGCTTGTTCCATTGATCGTTGTCCCCACTGAAGTAACAACCATCTTAGGTGTCCCATCCACCGAGTTGGATATATTCAGTGTAGGTGATGCTGAATCCACATTGTTCGTAGAGATCTGAGCAGTGTTCGCTCCCACCTGCGAGTTGGACCCCTGAAGACGCAACGCAATAGTAGCAGGAACACCCCCCGCAATATCTACAAAGCCTGTCCCAGCCGCTCCCGTATCCTTTACAAACATCACGGTGGGATTTGCAACGGAAGATCCAATTGTCATAATCCCAGAAGAGGGTGCATCTGTACGGATATTTGCACCGATGTTCGCAGCCGCTACCGTGCCTCCCGCAACAACCAAATTTGTATTTCCATTACCACCAATCGTGACAGTCCCAGTTGTTGCACCAGAATCAGCAATAGAAATAGCCGATGTTAAATTCTGCGAAGCTCCAATGGTCATAGTATTTGTCCCAGCCACAGCAGCAGATCCAGCGATTCCACTGGCATTTGCAGAAAGCTGTGTGATAGCCACACCATTGACTCCTGCTACCAACACATCTTTGACAAGTAATCCATTCTGAATTGTCGTTAAGCCTCCAGCCGTTGTGCTATCTCCAATAATGACATCGTTATGCAGCGTATCGATTACCATAGTATCACTTATCCCTACATTAGCCGCATTCCCAATATTGATCTGTCCTCCGCCCACAATAGACCCTGGCGAATAAATAGAAACCAGCCCTGACCCGCCTGGAACAGCAGACTGCCCTATTGATAAAATAGCATCTCCTCCTGTAGTATTGGATATTACAATTTGTGCTCCATTGCCATTCGTAGAAGACACCAAAAGTCCAGCCTCTCCAGAACCCGTTGTGGACACAATGTTAAGTTGCGTATCTCCATTGGCCTCAGGAATCAGATCTACGGGCGACTGTAAAGAGGATACGGGTGTAGGTGTTGCCGATGCCAGAGCATAGAAAGAGTTAAGTGGATTGGCCAGTGTGTTGCTCGGTAATAGGGCCATTCTATACAGTGTAAATAAAAAATAGTTACCCTTTATAAATGCCGGACATGCATCTGATTCTTGTTGCTCCGCCCAAACGTTCTGCCCATGTTGATTACACAGCCAGAACGGTCGAGTCCGTACAGAGTGGCCCTTGCGTGAAGTTACCAGAACTTGTTCCCACGAAATCCCAGATGCGGAAGGGGAAACGCCCGGGCATCAAGACAGCGGACCCCGCTTCTGATCTTATTACGATGAAGAGTTAAATTCCAGCCTGTTCCTTTGTCAACTTGGTAAGATAGCACTTCCCTTCTATGTTATCAATAAAGAAAAACTGGTGATCCATACAAGCCGCCCTGCAGAATTCCACCATCTCCCGCATAGACATCCCGGTCGGCAGCCACATAGAAAGAAATTCCTTAATTACGTGCTCCCATTCTAACGGGGTCTGTTGTTTCAGAATGCAGATATAGTTGGCGTTGTTACGGCCGACAGCGGACATCAACGTGCGACCCTGGAAAGAAAAAATCGATGACATGTTCGCGTTACGATAAATCGTAAGGGCACGTGTAATCTCCGGGTCATTCTTAATCTTGGCATCCACATAGTCGTCCGAAATAAATAGGAAGGGATACTTGTTATCGCAGAGAGAGTTAATCTCGTGGGCCTCCCTGAAAAGCTCGGGGTGATAGTTATCGCAGACCAGAACCTTGTCAGACATATCCTTGTAAATGTCCGCATGTCGATTCATAGAGAACATAACAGTGATGTGTTTTGCAAAGTGTTTCTTATACAAATACTTAAGCAAAGTCGATTTTCCAGATCTTGATGCGCCCACGGCGATTACGGAAATTCCTCCATTAGTTGGCAATTCTATGTCGAAATGACGTGATTCAAAAGACATGCCTTAGTAGATGAAGCGATTTAATGTTAGGCCTATACCCGCCCCTGCACCCCCGCCACCTCCGCCTCCTCCTTCCAAGTCTGCCTATGCGGCTATGCATTCTACCGGTGGCTCTGGCCCTGCTCTGATTACACACGTTGGTGCTCCTGAAGAAAAGAAAAAGGGTAGACCGTCGAAGGATGAATTACGGAAAGCCAAGATGGCGGCAGCCTCTACGGAGATTGCAGCCTTGCTGGAAGGAAAACACAATAGATCCAAAGTGAGAACTTATTTTGAAAACCGTATTATGGTTCTAGAAGAAGAAAAACGTTAGCACGTCGACTTTCCGTACAGAGGCAAACACGACGCAGTATCCATCGGGTGACCGCCCATCTTGGTCATAATGGGCCGGGTGTAGCCCATAGGAAGTTTGGTCTTGGGTGCAGAATGACCGGTGGACATGAGTCTGGGAAATGATACATGCCGACCGTGAACTGGAATGGACTTAGGGAGATGGGGATACTTGACATGACCAAGATTCATTTTTCCGGCATGAAATCCACGGATAGCAGAGGGTGCGGGGCCCGGCATAGCAGTTTCCATTTCTATTTAGCCGTTTTATTTTAATTTGCTCTATTATAAATGGCCACACAGACCTCCGGTGCCTTTACTGATCTCGGATCTACGGAAGATCTTTACTACACAGATCCTCAGAACTGCAAGGTAGAGGCGATTCCCCTGGAATACAACACCCGGTTTACCCAGGATTTCACATCCAAAAGCTCAGGGACGAGCACCTTCATTATTCCGCCAGGCAACGGTCTGAAACACATCGTCATCGGACTTGGCTACAACGCCTCCTCCCTGGCGGCCCAGGTCGGCAACAACGCTCTCCCGGCCGGGTGGGGGTATTCCGCGATCAACCAGATCTCATTCCGTATCGGCGGTTCCAGTCAGTATTTTCTTACCGGACAGCAACTTTTAGCAAAAAATCTTCGTCAGGTGCGCACCCAGAGCCAGGCCCAGGCCCTCCTCGAGCTCGGCGGCTCCTCGGTCTTTGCGGCCGCTCCCTACGGTGCTGCAGGGACGGGTGACTTTGCCGTCAACCAGTATGCCTACGTCGTTGTTCCCATCTGGTGTATGCCTGGCTCGGATGGCCTCAACGTTCCCCTTCCGGCCGATACCCTTGCACAGCAGATTCAGATAACTTGCCAATTGAATCCCCCCAGTGCCTTCTGGCTCAACAACGGCACGGCTGCCCCGGCCCCTCCGGCGGCCTTCGATACGGCTGTCTTCCAAGTGGAGCAGCTCTGCATGGTGGATCGCGGGATGGCCATCTCCAATCACGTGGATCTCAATACGCATGAACTCCTCATGCCGACAATATTCGATCAGCAAGAATTGCAGGTCCAGATCCCGGCCGGGTCCAACAACCTTTCCTCACCGGCACAGGTGGCTCTTACGGGATTCCGTTCTGGCCAGGTAAAGGCCATCCAGGTCTGGCTGACAAAGAATTCGGATCTCACGAATCCTCTCCTCTGGTATGCACCGGCCACCATCACGGTCCTATACGCCGGAACCATCTATTCCAATTACACGATCCCGGGCTCCTCGGTCCTGTTTAACTTGCTGGATGGCACGAAGCCCCCCGATGTCAGCACGGTAGAGCTCATCAACAACGGCGCGGCTGCAGCCTTTACGTCAGCCCCTGTCCTGTCGACGTATTGTATGCTCCCCTTCGCCAATCCTACGGGCGATGATTATTCCGCAGAGGTTTTGACCCACGGAAAGCATATCCTCAATGGACTGGTCAATGTGCAGGTTGTCGCCCCTACGGCGGATGCCTACACGATGCACGTGACCTACATTTACAACTCCACTCTTGTATTTTCGAAGAGTTCTTGCGAATTCCGGTTTTAGGCTGTGCACCCCCCTTGCCCCCAAAATATTATGTCATAGATATGAAAGAATTTCTTTCACGGTATGTCATACTTAGCACTCAGATACTTGCATGGTCATGCTCCAGTCCAAATAAGCCGCCGTCTCGTTGTTAGGATTCGGTGGACCTGGAGGAGAGATAAGAATCTCGTTTAACGGTGCGCCCGTGTCATCGAATAGTTCAAATCGGAGGAAGCCTGGGATCGGCTGGTTAGGAATCCACTGGATTTGTTTGGGAGTTGCAAAGTCCCGGTAGATTGTAAAGGGTGCGCAGCCTGGAGGGCAGAACAGAACATCCGCCTGATTGTAAGAGGCTGGAAGATTCCCAGGAGTATTCGCATCGCCCAGATACAATCTGCAGAGCATATCACGAGCCACGGCCTGGGAGGTCTGGTCCTTCAAAGCCTGATTGTTTGTCAGCTGGTAGCAGACAATATCCACGTAGCGGGTGAACTGGCAGAATGTCCAACCCGTAATTCCTGTCGAATTCATAATTTTATTTAAATCTGTCATACCTACGAGATGGAAAAGCTGTCGGGTCGTATCGGGCCACTGGTAATCTGTAGAGTTATAAGCAAACGGAGCAAAGGATACTTGCATACCTACAGAGTTAGAAGCATAGGTGAAATATGGATCATCTGCTAATGCATAGACCATGGTAAAGTCCGCAAGACCAAGATTCAGTGACCGAACAGCAAGTTGTATCTGATTCGCAATCTCAGCAGGGCGAGAAAAGCCATTTGCAATAAAGATATTGCCAGATCCATCATTGCCATCACCATTATCCCAGTAGACAGTCATCCCATCTGTCTTAGGATTAATATTGGGGATAGCCCACGGGAAATTGACTTCCGTAATACCGACACGCGTAAAGAAGCCATTCATCAGAGACTCGTTCTTGGAAATTGTAAAGTCATAGGGGGTGACGTTTGTCTGGGTCGGTGGGAGCAGAGCTGCTGCCGCTGCCTCGTTGGGCCTCTTAAAACGATCCTCCGAATCGACAGTAAAGAGAGCCGTCGAAGGCTGACGGATAGTCATAACCGGTTGCCGGGCGTGATAGTCGGGTAAAGGTGCAACGGGATAGAAGGCCATTCTACAAATGGAATTTATTTTTATATGCTCTAACATTCTGATCGAAGTTAGGTCCACCCCATAAGACATAATATGCCAAATATCCAGCCCTCGTCGGATTATGTGTCTCTAAATCTTTTGCATGACGTATTCTGTACAGACGGGCCCTCTCAGGATCCTTGCTCTGGGTATAGTCCTGCATTCCAGAAGCGCCGAAATCTGTATGGAATGCTCTCTCATTATCCAGGAAGTTCGCTCTCCACTTCTTTCCAGCCTTTGGAGAACGGACGATCGATAGTAACTTCATTTAATATAATCAGTCATTATAGATGGCTCTGCAAAACAACACCCTCGCTAATCCCCGGACTGCCTTCTATGCTACGGCAACAGAATCCGGAAAGTTGTGGTATACCTTCCCGTCACAAACCGGGCAAGTCTTACTCAATGATGCTTCTGGGACACAGGTGCTCCGGGCTATAGGAGGGGACCTATTTTTTAATGACGAGCTCTTGGCAAAGGCAGGAGACATCCAAGACGTGGCAGACTGGGCGCTCTATCCGGCTCTTGGAGATGTAAACATGGATGGACAGAATCTGTTGGATGTTAGCTCGGCCGTCATCAATAATGGACTCTCCGCAGGAAATACAACACTGGAGTCTGTCACAGTAGCAAATGGAATTACCTCCAACGCCAACATCACAACGGCCAGTCTACAGATGGCGGGGGAGCCGATCCCCGCTCTCGGTGGTCTAACAGCAAAAACTCTGGCCGCCTCGGGAGCTCTGACGGCTGGATCAATTAGCACAGCAGGAACTATTGGCGGAGGAGCCATCTCTGGCACATCGATCACGACGACCGGTGGCGTAGATATGACAAACACATCTATCACCCGAGCCTCCTCGGTCGGCATTAGTAATTCAGGATTTGCTCCGTACGGATCGCTCACCAGCCCAGATGGATCTCTGTTAACATGGAACGGTCAGACAATCACAACTGGCGCAGGGGGCAACGCCAGTCAATGGGCCAACTATCCAGCTATCGCTCCCATCCAAGGCAACGGCCAGAGTCTTTCCAATCTCTCAACACTTGCCACAACAGGAGAGGCTACCGTCGGCACGAATCTAATGGTAGGCAATACCGTTAATACGGAACGAATCGTGCAACTGTTCAATCCCACTGCGAATCTTCCAATGACGATTTTGGCACAGAATCCAGCGGGACTTCTTATCAACTCAGCAGGTGGCGGCATTGCCTCTACGGCGACTGTAGGGAATATTGAGTCTACCTCCGTAGCAGGTGACATTGCTACGACAGCCTACAACAGCATCACAATGGATTCTGGGAATGATATTTCTCTTACAGCAAATCCAGGGCTCAATCCTTTGTATACAGCGGCCATCAATCTGAATGCCAAGAACGGCAACGGTGGCCAGGTGAATATTGTAGCAGACCCAGGAGCCGTGGCCGCCTTTGGAGGTCAGGTGAATATCACGGCCAACGGTGGAACAATTCTAATTCCACAGCCGCCCCCCGCTCCTCCTCTCTCTGTGACGGTAGGAGGGGAAGTTAATATCACGGCCAACTCAGGAGGGTCAGGTCTCTATACCCTTACATCGGCCGTCAATATTGGAGCGGCTGGAGTCAACTCCTATGCAGGAGCCATTCCACCCATTGGATCTGTGGCCGGTTACAATTTTATCTATGGAAATGCGGGAGTCAACATCTGCTCTGGCCTACCGTCAGCAGGGTTCCAGCTGCCCCTTACGACGTATATCTACGGAACAGGCGTTCCTGGATCTTATGGAGGCGTTCGCTTAGAATCAGGTAATGGCATCCAGATGTTGTCGGATACCTACATGCAAAACCTCTATCCCTTGGATACGGATGGCCTTACGATTGCGGGACGATCCTACTTGGGCACGGGATCCGTATATATCGAAGACGTGGAGACCTTTGAAATGAACGGAGGCGCAGTATTAAAAACGGATAACATCTCATCTGTCTCCAACTCAGGCATCCTCTACACCGACAATTTCTTCCCATCGAATAATACCAAAGGAGTCTATGCAAATTTCGTAAAACCGATCCAGGCTTCCGCACCAGGCGTTCCAAACCTTGTCATTTCCAACAATCCTTTCTTGGGGAATAACAACTATGTAGAAATCTCAGGAGCAGATGTAATTGCCTTTGATGCAACAGGCGCAGGTGCGTTGTCTGGAGTCAAGAGTATTAATGGAGCCGCGTGGCCACCGCCCACTGGAGATGCGTCCCTCTGGTCCCAGTATCCAGCCACCTCCGTCATCGATGCCTCAGGATTTGATATTTCTGGCGTGGTCACCATCAACGGAGCCGTCTACCCTCCAGCAGTATCCACGGCAGACTGGTCTACCTATCCAGCCATCCAGAATGTGGATATTTCGGGATTTGATCTGAACAATGTCAACAATCTCACGATGCCAGACAACGGGATCATTGTATCCGCTGGTCAACTGTCTATCTTTGCAGACTCTGGGAAGAATCTAAATCTGGCCAGTAACGGCGGCGGCGATGTGAATATCGGCACAGGAAATGCAGCGGACATCAATATCACCACAAGCGGCACAGGGCATGACCTTGTATTGGCAGGAGATCAGATTAGCATGACGGCTACAACCTCTGTTGTCGTCAACAGCACGTTAGACATGACAGCGCATGATGTCATCAATGTAAATCAATTAACGGGATCCTCTGCTGCAACGTTAACAGTGGCCTCCACTGGTGTGCTGGATGTGAATGCTACCGGAGATATAAATGTAATTTCTTCCGGCGCTGCACTTCTATTGTCTGGAAATACCAGCTTGGAAATTGCATCCACTGGTGCAGCGAATGTTACAGCTGGATTAGGAATTAATCTTTTGGCTCCAACAGCCGTCGGCACATCCATCACGCCGCAGAATCTTGCCGTAAGCGGAGCCGCAAATGTTACCGGTGATGTGATCTCTTCTTTTGGTGGTTCGACTCCCTATAGTCTTAATGCTATCGGAGCCGCCGTCAATGGAGTCCAGCAATATGATTATTGGGTCTCTGTCAATGGATCGAATACAACCGGCACCGGCTCTGTCATTAAACCCTTTGCGTCGGTCACGGCTGCCTTGGCAGCAACGCTTTCCATTCCTGACACTATTCCCGTCAACATCAACCTTACCGCGGGAACCTACACAGAGAATCCTACGGTCACAAGGAACAACACCTTCTTGGTGGGAAATGTAGGAGTAGCAGATGCGGTCATCATAGGAACACTAACCTTTAATCCTACTGCTACGGCCACCGTCAGTCAAGGCATGGCAGGAATTACAGTCGTCGGCAACGTCAGCTGTTTAGATGTTTCTCCCTTCGATCTCAACTGGTATTTCCAATACTGTAACATTACCTCTTACGGGACTTCAGCGCTTACTGCAACATCCGATGCATCTGGCAATAACTCGCTGATCATGAATAACACAGTTGTCACTCAGAATGTAACGGCCAATACGTGTATTGCTCTTACCTCTGTCCGCCTCAACGCTATCCAGTGTCAGCTCAACAATACCACCACCGGCTCTTGTATCTCCTCGAACGGCACAGGGTCCATGTCTCTCTTTGGATGCACGTTGACAGCGGCAGGAACAGCGACCGCTTCCCCTCTCATTACTTTCATTAGCGCGATAGCCAACGGAGTAGCCTCCTCCTTCCAGCTCTGCACCTTTACCTATACAGCCTCCACGGTCGGCTCAGGCAAGACCGCTGTCTTCTTTAACAACGGCGGTGGGTTAGCAGGACTGACCCTCTTCAACCAGAACGTCTTCAATATGTTGGGCTCTTCTTCTTTGATCCTCCGCCCAGGTGCTGGATCTGTGGCTATCCAGTGGGGAACGAACTCTTCTAACATCCTGACAATCCCTGCTGCTGGAGCCGGGCTAACCTATACCTATCTGACCTCCACGCCACTCAGAGCCAACGTCCTCTATGACTCGGCCTCCTCGGCAGGAACAGCCAATCAGGTATTGGGAGCAGGAGCGGCAGGAGGGACATTGACTTGGAGGTCACTCACCAATACCTCTCTGGGTGCTATCCCCCAGGCTGCCGCATCATCAGTCTATCAGAATCAACCTCTGTATTACAACACAACCACACAGGCCCTTAACTACATTGCTATAGCAGATGATGTAGTCATTCAGGCCTGTCCCGCTACGCTAAGTCCTATCCCATCGAATCGAGGCACGACCTACATCTGCACGAGCGCAGCAGGAGGCTCTACCTTCACCTTCAACAACAACGCAGGAACTCCTTTGACTGCCAACGATGCAGGATGGTATTTGTATGTCAAGAACGGAAATCCTAACGGCGGAGGCGACATCACGTTAAACGGTGCTCTATTGTCAGGGAATACGGTGGTTCATCAAGGAACAGTCCTACAGAATGGAGGCATTACGATTGTCACATGGAACGGCACAGCCTTTGTGGCCTACTAATAGAATGACGGATCTACGATAAAATGTGACAAGTATATAGACATGCCCATTGTTGCTATGGAACGAATGACCGGGCCAGAATTTAACTCATGGTATACAAAGCACAGGACGGCCAAGGGGCTGTCCGATTTCATGTCTCTGGCGAAGGGCGATCGCAAGAAGGCACTCGATCGGTTAAAGGAGGATCTGGAGGCGGAGAAGCCCAAAGTCGTAGAAGCAGATAAGCTCGGGCCCAGAGGCCCTGCAAAGAGAGCTGCAAAGATCGATGCACAGATAAAGGCTCTTGTGGATAAAGTCAACGCTATTCCTCTAAACACATATCTCGGTGAAAAGGAAGTAACAGGATCAAGTGGTAAAAAATATATGTCTCCTGTCTTAACTCGCACTTTGATGGATATAGAATCACAAGCAATTGAAATGGGTGGATCTTCGTTGGATATTAAATGGGACTCCCTTCACTTTGGAAAACAGGGAGGAGGAGATACTGAAACTAATTTATTCCGAAGTGCATGGCACAATACAGCAGGGACGGTCAAGGACCACAAGGGACTTTCCAAGGCAAAGCAGACGGCTATCGTTAAGCTCTTGCAAAAATGGGGCAAGACAGTGCATCATTATTACGATGATCCGGCAGGGGATATTGGTCATGAGTAAGCCTAAGGCCTCCCCTTTTGTATAGGACAAATGGCCCCTACTCCCCGATCTGGTCACGCCAACATAATCCGTCTGAGGAAAAGCCGACGGTTTATGGTAGTTATTCGACCCAATAAGAAGCCCAAGTATATAGGGATATACGACACCCTCCCCGAGGCCATAGAAGCCCGGGACGCGGGGCTCTTAGAGTCACGGCAGAGTAGTCCAAATTTTTTCTCAGAACCAATCATAAATGACGCGTCAGACCAAAGCGGAACTGCAGACGGAACTCCGTAATTTGAACCGTGGGTATCCCAGACAGCCAGTTTCCAAGATGAAGCACCATGAACTGGAAGCGGCCATCGATGCTATCAAGAAGGTCAAGTCAGAGGCCATGACAACACTGGAGACCAAGCCCCCGGTCGCCAGAGGTCCTCCCGGTCCCCGGCCGGTCGAGGTGGAGGAGGTGGTCTCCGGCCCTACAACGATCCGCACTCCCAAGATGCCGCCTGTCAAGGATGTAGGGGTGCCCAAGGGCAAGAAGCCCGGCAAGGCTATTTCATCTCCGGAAGACACCGCTCTCTTCCCCGCTGTGAAGGTTCCTCCGGTTCCGTCTCGAGTGAAGTCTGCTCCTGTTCATCATTGCAATTGCCCTTCTTGCCCGACAAAGAGCAAGTCAGAGTAAGCATCTGCTGTTTATTATTTACCCGGACCTTCCATCCAGAATGTTTGATGTTCTCTTCTAAGGGAATTTCAAAGATCCTTTTGGTCTTAGTGATCCGTACAGATATATCACGAAAATCAAGCACAAGCCTACGCATATAATTGGGGAAGACAATAATTCGGCCAAAGGTGACGGCCCCCACTTTTTTTGTGGGGATCCAGTATACATGTCCAAGATCCTCAACCTTAATGAAAGAGTTGCGGTGACCTATACAATAACGGTTCCAGTTAGGACAAGAGGGAAGGAATCGACCTTTCGGGAGCAGACATTCGAGGGGACCCTTGTTGCCCGACGTAGGGAGGCTCGTGCTGCTATTCGTGAAGATATTGCAAGGATTATTGCACGGCTGGAAGATTCTCCAGTGGAGGTAAGGGCTTCTTTCAAAACGGATCCAATCTACAAGGTGGAAAGTTTCATGGTCGTCAAGGGGAAGAAGCAGAACAAGGCCGCTATCAAGATGAAGGGTGTGACACTGGACCTCGATGGCGAGTTGCCAAACTCATGGGATATGCGGAAGGGCACCTGCGTCTTTGACTGGCTACGTCATCGATATGGAGCAAGGAATGGCTGCATCAAGATTATAAAGGCGCTGGATGATCTGTGGCCTACGGGTCGAGAGGGCGGTGTATCCACGTTAGACCTCCGTCTCTTTGCAGAGAAGATTGGGATCTACATGTATGCGCTGGATGAAGATGATGCGTTTATCGAAGTCTACAAGCCCAAGGTTCTTAGTCACAGTCTTCCAGCATTATGTTTCCGTGTCAAGAATCAGCATATGTATCCAATCATCGATCGGCGAGTTTCTTGCTATGCGCAGCGGTATCAGGCTCTGCAAAGCGATGTTTTCAAGAAGACTGTAAAGGAGAAGACAAATGATTCTTCTACTATTGCAGAGATCATCGTGTTAGATTCTCAAGGCGGAAGCCGCGAAGCGTTGATGGTCAAGACCATGCAGGAGGTTGGAGTCGAGGTATTCCCTGCACGGAAGATTCGATCAGTGGATGATATGATTTCTTCTTTCATCCTGAAGGACAAACTGTATGTCTTTAAGGATGACACAATGTTAGCAGCCGCACGGGATATCTATACCTCGTTAGGCCGACCGTGGAAAGGTGAATCCATTATCAATCTTCTGGGCGAGGTGCTGGATAAGCACAACCCCAATCTACGTGGGCCAGTATCTGCTCCCATGCTGGAATCGTTGACTCATCCTACGGTCAAGAACAGAGCGCATTATGGCTGGATCTCTGCGACGCAGGAAGGGGATTGGGCCTTTGATATCAACCGTTGCTACGGGTATGTCATAGAGAATCCAATGGAACCATGGATGTGCATCCAGTTGCAAGATGATTGGAAGCCGTATTCATGGGCTGCCGAGTTGCCGCTGGGCCTCTACTTTGTGGAGACGGCAGATATGTCGTTGATGCATGGCACCAATATCTATTCGTCTAGCATGGTTATGAAGGCACGGGCGGAGGGGATTGTCCACAAGGTGCATTATCAATGTCTTGCATCCGTACAGAAGCCTATGAATCTGTTTGCTCCTATTCTTGCGGATATTAGGGCGTTATGCAACGGGAACGCCAAATGGGAAAAGATGCTGGTGAATTCCATGATTGGAACCTTCGGCCAGGACCACTACAGGAATCGTAGAGTGCGTATCAATACGGACAAGGAGACTGTCTTTAATGATATGGTGGGGATGATAGGCCAGAGAGAGTTTGTCAAGAAGCACGATGATATGTATGTGTATGGATCTATAAAGATTAACAAAATGATGGATTCTGCAACGGCCGCATGGATCCAGGTGCTGGATCAATCCAATATCCGGTTGTATGATTTCATCAAGAAGACAGGCGGCATTCTGATTGGCCGCAAGACCGACTGTGCTGTTATCCGTGGAGGCTCCTTGGACTTTGGAACCAGAATAGGCGACCCTCGACCGGATGTCGTGCCCGAGATGACGGAGATGCAGGAGAGAGCTGTGCCTATTACATTAGTGGAGCCCAAGGACTGGGATAAGCTGGATCTATATTCATCCAATCAGGAAGATGAGATTTATCAAGCATGGGTTAAAAACGGAGGATTGATGCTGGAAGGCCGTGCAGGAACAGGCAAGACTCGCGTCATCCAGCACTGTTATAAAAGACAAATAGAGGAAGGGGCCAAGGTCATTCGATGTGCCTTTACAAACAAGGCCTCCCTAAACATAAGTGGCGAGACTCTCCATCAGACTCTCCATATCGATAGCGATGGTAAGATTGACATCAAGTATCTGGAAGGCTACGATGCTATGATTGTAGATGAGATCTCTACGATTGCAGGATTTATGTGGAATAATATACAGACAGTAAAGGCCAAGTTTCCTAAAATGAAGTTTCTGTTAGCAGGTGACTATCGCCAATGTCCTCCTATAGAAGATGTCAAGGTTGACTGGTTCAACTCTGGATTGGTGCGGTCTATCGCTAACAATGTCCAAGTGGAGTTGACAGAGCGCCAAAGATATGACGAGGCGCTGTGGGATCTTGCGGAGGATGTCTATGAAAAGAACAAGCTAACCATTTGTGCAAAGAAGGTGCCTGTGCAATTGTATAGCAGATATCAGAATATTTGTTATCTTAACGAGACACGCGACTATGTCAACAAGACATCGAATGACTACATGCGCGGACGGCATCCTACAACTGGCCGGGAGATAGGGGATCGATTTGTCTACATTGGAATGCCAGTGATTGCAGATACAACATCGAAGGGTCTGTATGCCAACAATGAATCCTTTACAGTGAGGGAACTTGGAGACAACATATCATTGACATCCATGCGGCAGGGACTGCAACACACTATCAAAATAGACGAGGCGGAGTTCTTAAAAAACTTCTCCTTAGCCTACTGTATCACGACCCACAAGCTCCAGGGGGATACTATTGATAATCCAGTTTACATTTGGGATCGATCAAGGATGAGCCGCAATCTGCTCTATACGGCTGTAACGCGTGTGCGACGGATGGATCAAATTAATATTATTTCCGGAACACCCGACCTTCGTGCGTGATGCCGTCTGAATGCCATTCCATCCAAGCGCCGTTCGCACGGACCACCATGTTAGTGGATGTAGAGTACGGACCCAGATATTTGAACGTGTCACAGTTGGCGGAGAGCGCCTGGAGACCGCCACGGCTGACAATCGATTCGGCCATTTTGCGGACCATTGCCTTATCCATGTAGGATTCATAACAAATTTTCAGAGCAAGGTGATTGGCCTCCCCATACTCTGCATACCAGATTGGATCATTCCTCTTTACGATTCTCCTCATCATCTCCTTGTAGGTCGGGAAGGGGGTCTTGTCAGTCCACTCCTTAATCTGCGCTTCCTCATCCGCGATTGCGTCAATCATTTCTTGGCAATCTGGATTTGGGTGTTGCTTTTTGTCGTTGCAAATAGCACAGGGCATCGTAGGATTGACAAAAGTAGGGATCGACCCGTGTCAACTTTAGGTCATAGCTTCGTTGGCAATCCACAGCACAAATCGCCTGTAGCCATAGTCGCCACGCCACCAGACTCCGTCGTGCTCCTCTTGGTCTTCCAGTAAAGGGCCATACTTCTTTCTGGCTTTCTGTTCCAGCAAATCAGATTTCAGGCAATCTTTTATAAATTTAGGATAACTAACTACTGTCGACACACCCTCGTTGCATATTCTAATAGACTTCATTGTTTGGTGCATCTCAAGGATTTTTTGAATAACATTCGCTGGAGTCTTGTCATAGAATTCAATATCTATCATGGGACTTCCGTTCTTCGTGCAAATCCCTCGAACAATGTGTCGTGATGGAACATGGGTGATGATGTGACCGCTGGGAGTAACACCAGTGCCGTTTTGAACATAATCTATTCTCGTATGTGATACAAGAGTGTAGGTTGTGCAGACGGAATCGTCGAATATCAGTTTCAGATGCAAGGATGTGATCACACGTTCCTTTTCTATCTTGCCTGTCTTCTTGGATTGCTCGAATGTAGTCTTCAGAAGATCGCACAACTTCAGATGATCGCCTTCGTTAAGGCCATAATCTGCAGCAAGGATTGTTTGGAGGGCGGTCTCTATGGGGGATGTCATGTGACAAAAGGTAGGGGCCTTGGGGGACTGTCAACTTTTTGGCCATCAGAATAAGTCTCCGTGTCAACTTTAGGTAGGTCCAGTCATAATATACTCCGCCATAAAATATTTATCAAATCCAATCCAGTCAAGGCCCAGTTGTTTGCTAATGACTCCAGTCAGACCTTTGTAGCAGGTCGGATCAAGAACAGTATCTCCGGGCTTTGTGTAAGATCGCAGCAGGGTTTCTATAAGGGCACGGGGCCTTGTTGAGAATCCATCCACATCGGATTTCATCCTGATAATGTGTCGTTGATAGTAGCCCGTGACTGTTTGTTCTTTCTGCTCAGTTAATCTCTCTTTCCCTACATAGTTTGTCTCGCCGCTGGAAGTAAAGGTTCTGACCTCACTTCCTGTTCGTTGCGGGTAGTAAGTTGTCGTTTTGTTTTTCCACACTAAGATTTCCTCAACTTGGCGTAAGGGCTGGACTTTTGCGAGGAGGGGAGTTGTAGGATTTTCCTTGTCCCAATACCAAGAATACGTTGGTGCTTTTATTCGGATGAGTCGGTAGTTGAACGGCACTGAGCAGTGGATGACCAGCGTCCCACTGTCCTTTAAGACTCTAAAGCACTCTTTGAACAGCAGTTCCCATGGGAGTTCTTCGTCCCAAGGCTGACAAGTTGTCCCAAAGGGCGGATTCCAGTAAATTAACTGAATAGACTTGGAATCCAATCTTTTCATGAGTTCAAGACAATCACCTTTAAAAAATGTAGCCTTCATTTCTATGCAGTGAGATAATTTATGTAGAGAGTAGCGCGTCGTAAGATAATCAAAAAAGGGGCAGACCCGTGTCAACTTTAGGTCAGAAGATCTGTCTTGTGATCTGTCGTAGGGTAGGCAGAGCCTGGGCCGTGTCAACTTTATTGTGACCTGGGCTGTGCTCTAACGGAGTCCTCTGATCGGGCCTCCTGG
>Ga0214919_10004829_pt1 | contig 19417 bp, 15 predicted proteins | sample LL1503_MetaG_FD_177994 | JGI IMG/M metagenome (GOLD analysis project Ga0214919, IMG submission 177994) | Freshwater microbial communities from Lake Lanier, Atlanta, Georgia, United States - LL-1503 | ecosystem: Environmental > Aquatic > Freshwater > Lake | place: USA: Georgia | collected...
TTTCCTAAGAATTCATAAAACAAGAATATGTACCAAGAATGCAATATATTGTACCATGAGGTACATATTCTTGGTTTAGACAATTGTAAAAATTTATGGTAACCTGGTTTATAAAATCGGAGAATCGACCATTTCAAAAATTACCTACCAAGTCTTTTCCCAAGAATTCATAAAACAAGAATATGTACCAAGAATGCAATATATTGTACCATGAGGTACATATTCTTGGTTTAGACAATTGTAAAAATTTATGGTAACCTGGTTTACAAAATCGGAGAATCGACCATTTCAAAAATTACCTACCAAGTCTTTTCCCAAGAATTCATAAAACAAGAATATGTACCAAGAATGCAATATATTGTACCACGAGGTACATATTATTGGTTTAGACAATTGTAAAAATTCTTGGTAACCTGGTTTACAAAATCAGATAATCGGCCATTTCAAAAATTACCTACCAAGTCTTTTCCCAAGCATTCATAAAACAAGAATATGTACCAAGAATGCAATATATTGTACCACGAGGTATATATTATTGTATCTATATAAAGATATATAATAATATATTTATTATCAATGAAAATTCATACTTGTAGTTTTTGTAATTATACAACAAAACATGGTTGGGTGTTTCAAGAACACCTTAAATCAAAAAAACATAATGAATTAATAAATACAGATGAATCAAGTATTTGGTTTAATTGTACCAAATGTTTAAAAAAATACAAAACACAATCTTGTTTACGGAGACATACTAATCGGTGTAAAATTCCTGAACCGACTGTAACAGAAACAGACAATATTATTACTACCAATGCTGAGTTGATAAATCATATCAATGAAATCAAGAATGAATTACGAGAGGTTACCGCAAAGATGTCTAATTTGCAACCGTCCATCATCAATACCACTAATAACAACAACACCAACCACAACAATATACATATATATTTGAATACCCATTGTAACAATGCAATGAATATTGATCAATTTATAGACTCGATGAAATTAGTGAAAGATGATTTCAATGAAATAGATAAGAATCGTTTTTATTACCAGGGAGCCACCAAGATTCTTAAAAAGTATTTTGCAAAATTGTCGTTGGAAGAGAGGCCGATGCACCGAGCGACCCCGGTAAGTAATCGTCCAGATTTGTATTTTGTAAGAGACGAAAATTCCTGGAAACAGGAATGCCAGAGTATGATCAATTATCAAATCAAGTATATTGAGGAGTTTGAAAGCGAGGACGAACAACTGGCAATGACACGATTTTTCGAAAAATTCAATGACAAACTGTACGATACCTACAAGGAATTATGTAGTTCCGATAAAAAAATGGAACGTATTCATGACAAAATGGCCGTATCAGGATATAGTCAAAGCCGTATTGATATGTTGGACGAGTTGACGAGTAGCAATTTGATCGTATTGGATCCACCTGTAAATCATGTGGTAGATTCATTGTCATCACAGGTACCTATAGTGGGTGTAAAAAGTTAGTTATCATCATAATTACTACAGTAATAATTATGATATTTGTATCGAATCACATTACATTCCACATTTCGCACATTCACCCGCATCCAAATATTTGGTATGATCCACTTGTACATTTTCTAACAAATCATCCACCAAGATTTCAAAGACTGCTTGGTGTTGTCCAATTAAATCCAATGTTTTCGTATAGGCTTCTTTGACCAAGTTGGATACTTCTTCATCAATCATGGACTTGGTCGATTCTGAGTATTTGGAAAAAGGTTCCGCCTGTTGATTTTTGAAAAAGACATTGAGTTGTTGTCCCATACCGTATTTCTCGATCATATCGGAGGCCAAGTTGTTGGCCTGGTTCAAATCCATGGTAGCACCGACAGATACAAAATCTTCACCATAAAAGATGGATTCGGCGGCTTTACCACCCAAAGCAACCATCAATCGCTTGATTAACATATCCTTGGTATAAAGACCGCCCTCGGAGATTTCTTCTTTTTCCGTGAAAAGGGTGAACCCACCCACCCCCGAATAAGAGGCTTGGATAGAAACTTTTTGTAAATCAAAATATTGTGGAAATTGACTAACAACAAACGCATGTCCAACCTCGTGAATGGCTACTCGGCGTTTCACATCCAGGGAGCGATCGTCTACGGTTTTTTTAATACCAATCAATGTTTTTTCCAAAGCGGCATCAATATCCGTTTTGTAGATCATGGTTTGATTTCTACGTGCAACAAAAATGGCAGCTTCGTTGATGATATTTTTCAATTCGGCACCGGAGAATCCACTTGTATATTTGGCCAGTGATTTCGTATCAATGTTGGATTCTACCTCTTTGTTTTTCAAATACAGTTTCAGAATTTCTTCACGTGATTTGGTGTCAGGTAGAGGTATTTCAATTATACGATCGAAACGTCCAGGACGTAACAAGGCTTTGTCAAGAATATCACGTCGATTCGTAGCGGCTAATATCATAATACCTTCATTGTTGTTAAATCCGTCCATTTCAGACAGTAATTGATTCAAGGTCTGATCCTTTTCCTCACTTCCACCGGAATTCATATTGTTGTTATTGTTGCGCTGACGACCGATGGCATCAATTTCATCAATGAAAATAATACAAGGAGCCATGGATCGAGCTTCACTGAACAAATTGCGAACACGTTGTGCACCCAACCCTACAAACATTTCAATAAATTCCGAACCGGCCATTTCAATAAAATTGGCATTGGATTCACACGCAATGGCTTTGGCCAGTAAAGTTTTACCGGTACCTGGTGGGCCTTCCATTAAAATACCTTTGGGAATCAACGCCCCCGCATTTACGTAATTCGTATTGTTTTTAAGATAAGTAACAATTTCGGTACATTCTTCGAATACTTCTTTGGATCCTACCCAATCGGACAAGGAGACATTCAACTGTAATTCGTTTTTCATATCGGATTCTTTGTTCATAAAAGGGAACAAATTACGCGTATTTGATGAGTTGTTTTTATTAAATTGACGATTGGCACCACTCCCACCGGAAAAAAATCGGGAAAAATACAACCTCAAAGTTTGTATAGCGAAAACAATGAACAGTCCCTGAAATACAAAGGCGAATGGGTCGGGGGAATTCGACGAAGAACTTGGTACAAATATTGGGTCGAGACGATTTTTCAACGAAACGTCGACTAATTTGGTGGTAATATATGGATTAATATTGGTATAGTAAATATGTTGTTCATCTATCGATTTGGTAAATACTTTATTATCATTAAAATAAATTTGATTGAATTCGTGGTGTTTGATACCATTGATCAGATTTTTAACAGTGAGTGGTTGTTGTAATGGTGGTGGTTTGGATACGGATATAAATTGGTTGAATATTCCTTTGCCGAACTTCTCCGGCGACGTTGACTCCGGAGAAGTTCGTGGTTGTAGGCTTTCTGTCCACTGATCAGAAAGCCCCTTACCAAACGGACGGTTAAAAGCGGATACGCGCACAGGAAAAAATAAAAACGCATAAATAATATAAATCCTATACATGGTAACCTATATCTATATAATAATATATACAATAATCGTATATTGTTTTGAATTTACACAAATAGTATATGGAAAAAAATACCACTATTACCAAATTGCGGTTGAAAAAATCGAATAAAAGGACAAAAAAAATGCGATGTAGTCCTATGGTAGCAGGAAAGTCGGTATCAAAAGAATCATGTTATACCAACGATACATTATTACAAATACGGGACGCGTATGAGCGTACACACCCCGATCAACCACGTATAAAAGGATCGCCAACACAAATTTTGAAGGAATTGAAAGATCGTATGAAAGCAAAGTGTGAAACAGAAGATTGTTGGTTAGAATTGTTACCTAAAACACAACGCGAATATGTAGATAAATATGTATTTGCACCGGATCAACCCAAAGAATGGAAATCAAACCCGGACGAATGGTTATCAAATTGTGATATCATCAAGGTATTAAAACAGTACGAGATCGCCTATCCAAATTTCCGATTTCTAGGCCCAAGTCCGATCGATTTCGATAAACATATCAAAGCATCCGCCAATTCCACATCAACGTGTGTAGAGGAAACCTTGTGTCAATTCTCTTTAATCAAATGTATGGAAGATAAAAAAGAGAAAATAGGTATCTGTTTTAATTTGGACGATCACGAAGGTCCGGGAACACATTGGGTATCACTGTTTATTGACATTCCCAACAAAACCATGTTTTATTTTGATAGTGCATTGTTTGATACTCCACCTGAGATAACTGAATTTGTCAAACGTATTATGAAACAATCCGATGAAGCTGGTTTAGGAATTCAATTTGATAAAAACACCTTACAACATCAAATGTCAAACACGGAATGTGGAATGTATTCTTTGTTTTTTATTATCACGATGTTGACACAACGATGGGGTGGAAATGGAAAAAAAAAATATACAATCGCCCAGTTGGTTCGTTTGTTCAAAAACCACCGTTTGAAAGACTCCGTGGTATCCGATTTCCGACATAAATATTTCAATAGTGTATAAGGATACATGCAAAGACGAAAAACACAGTCAAAACGAAAATTAAAAAAAACAATCGGAAGAAAAACGCGGAGGAACCGTGTACACCTTAGCACATTTAAATCGCCCCCTGAAGGGGGCGATACAAGTGGCAAGGGGCTTTCAGCCTCTTCACTACTAACTTCGAAGGTGGCAGAGCCACCGGAGAAGTTTGGTAAGGTAACGTTGCCATGCGCATTTGAAATGCGCAAAGGTGTAAAAGGTGGACGTATAGGAAACAATACAGTAGATATGTATTTGATTGCTTATCCAAACCGCCGAAAACATGATCGGGTAATGTATTATATGCAACAAAATCACGAAGATTCGGCGGATTTATTGAACATTGATTTTGTGGAAGATTTGATGGAAACCATGATTAAAAGTGATCCACCCCTGATCGCTTACAAAAAAACAATGAAATTGAAAGAAAAAAGGGATTAAAAGTATGATACATATACTTTTCAAGAACGTATATGTATGTCACTTTATATAAATCATGAAAACCAACGAATATTGTGGGAAAGTATACAACAACACCCGTCAATTGAATTGATACCTAAGCATGATCGCAACGATTGGTTCAAAAACATAGTAAAGAATGTGTATGAGACCATACCGAAACCATGGTTTCATCGCAAAATCACCACGGAAGAATTGAATTTATTGAATCAGAGTACCGTACGTCGTATGTTAGGCGATTTGAAACCACCGGTGGCTACCTTGCCGAATCAGTATCAACAACCAGTCAATAACACGGAAAGATACGGAAACCATATGTCGTATAACGAAGAATCCATGGACGTGGGAATCAAAAGTGCACATACACCGATGATTCAACAACGTTATTTGGAAAAACAACAGGAATTAGAATCCATGTTACGACAGCCGAATCCGGCAACAACGGTTGATTTCAAAATGTCAACCTTAGATGAACCCATTACAAATATGGAAGAATTATTACAAAAACATGCTCGTGAACGTGAACAAGATTTGGCATTAGATCCGCGCGTTACACCTATAATACCACTTAACTCATCTGGTGACCTACGGTCACCCTCAGAGTTAGTAGTGCAGAGGCTACTAGGAACGGAAGCCCCCTTGCCAGATGCCTCCACTACGTTCCCAGCATCATCAACCAAAAATATAAAAATAAATATAACAGAAGAACCGGTTACAATATCGATCATCGACTTAGTTTCAGACCAAAGTCCTCCGCAAGCGAAGCTTGCTTCGGAATTAGTAGTTGTAGGCATTCTGCCCACTGACCAAACTTCACCAGTAATTACACCTTTTCTCATTAATAACGCCGACTTGTCGGCGATAAATGAGTTAAAAGGCAACGTTACTTTCGGCATTGAAAATGCCGAAAGGTGTAAAAAGGAATCTGCATTAAAAAAACACATATCATTTCAAGATGAAGTCCAATTGCCAAACTCTTCAGGTTTGTGTTCCAATAAAGCTACCTTCAGAGTTAGTAGTGAAGGAGGCTTTGAGGAAACAGATCATCCCCCCTTGCCAGAGTCCGCATATCAGATACCGGAACATGTACTCTTGGAACAAAAAGTCCTAAAATTAGAACAAGAGATGGTAGTATTAAAAAGATTAATTTTTGGTATTTATAGAGGAATGTCAGTTTGTCCAATGCAAACATTACTTCTGGAAACGTCGGATGTAGAAAATTCATGAATTGGTCAAATGTAAGAAATGTGACATGACCGTTTTTGATTTTTCTTCGTATTGCATCGTTTGTAATTTGGAAGCATATTCCTTTTTCATAAATTGTTGTTGCCAGGATTTCTCTTGATTTTCCAAGATACGTGTAGATTCCGCCTTATTCATGGGGGTAAGGTTCTGTTGTGCGCGAGTAGTTTGTAAATGGTCGGTGGAGGAATATTGAGGTATTTTTTGTAAATCATGTTCACTAACAGCAAAAATAGTTTGATCTTTGTGAACTTTACGTAAATCATCGTATTTTAATTTACCGAAGGGGTCGGACGATATATAGGAGGTATTTTCACCGTCACCGTCGTCATCCTCATACAGATTACCTGAATTTACACCACTCGAGTATACATGTTGAACGCCGGTGTATTTGGCTAAATGGGTAGAAGATTGTTTTAATTTTATTTTTTCAAATTTATCATGTATTGTACCCGTCATATTCGTATCTTGGTTCATATCTTCTTGGTCTTGGGTAAACCATTTGTGTTGTTCTTGTTTCTGTAATATTTTTTGCGTATTTAGCATGTTATCCTCGAACAATTGGTTGAATTTATGTTGAAATTCTTTTTTTTCCATATTATCAATCACGGATTGTATCTGATGGTTGGTTGAACGGTTATGCCCATTGCCTATACCTTTTCCTTTTGATTCGTATTCGATTTTTTCAGTGGGAACTGGTTGTTGAGTTTTGGTTTGGTTTTGATAAAAATCCACTAAAATTTCAAAGGCACGTTTGTAAAAGATGAAATATTGTGAGGGAAGTCGTGATTTATCTGGGTGCATTTTAAGTACAATCGATTTCGCATCCTTCATATTTTGATCGGACAAGGTACTTTGGTTTTCGAGATGAAATAGACCAAGTATTTCTTGGAAACTATACATTTGTAAATTCAAGTTGTGTGATTTTGGATTCATGGAATGTAATATACTATACTTTACGTGTGTATAGCATTTTACTACGGTTGTACGTATTTGGTTATATTCATATACTATATTATAGATAATATGGCGAAAAGTGCAATTTTTATAACAGATGATAATAACGATAATAATGAAAAAATCACACATATGTTTACGGCCGAGCATGGATTCGTTCCAGGAAACATAACAGTTCATGATCAAATACATCAGTTGGATTTTACAACAAAACCGGATGAACCATCATTTTTTGCATTCAATATCGCTGATAATTGTGACACAAACATAGTAGATGTAGAATCGTGTATTGGTAAAGAATATGCTTCACCTTACGACACAAAATATAAAGGGAAAAAGGCGTATTATTTTGTTTCTGGTGAAAACTCTGAAGGTGACCTACGGTCACCGGAAGAGTTTGCACCACCTGTACAATATATATTAGCCGATATCGAAAATAATGTAATAAAAATGGAAAACAATGGTGGTATAACCATATTTATTCGCCCTTCCTATATACAATCGGATCAACCTTATGCAGATGTTTTGCGCCGTGATCGAGGACAGAACCAACCGAATCCGGGTACCTATATACAATCGAATCAACCTTATGCAGATGTTTTGCGTCGTGATCGAGGACTTAACCAACCGTATCCAGGTGATTTATCACAACCAGTAATAACCGATGATGGCTCGTCGATAAATACGTTATCAGCACCGGTTCATCCAAACTCGTCCGGCGACAAAGTCGCCTCCCGAGTTAGTAGTGAAGAGGCTTTCAGCCCCTTGCCTGGGTCAATATCGACCCCGGTGGCTATCCAGATCGATGAACCACACGAAATTCAAACAGCATTAGCAGAAGCAATTCAAATCGCCGAACCGATACAAAATATGTAAAATGAACCGGATCAGAGTGTAACAATGTGTATATGAATATATACATTGCTTTTTTTAGTGACATCGAAAACATCGGACGCATTACCGATAGGAATTCCTTGAAATTTGAAAACCACAGTTTGTTCTTTTTTAATAAACAATTCGTCACGATTGATATGAAATAACGTACCATCGATATCGACGGCACGTGGAATAGACTCATTTTCATTCCATAATTCGACAAGATCCCAATACACAGTTTTGTGTATATGATGATGTTCGTCAATGGTAACGTCCGTAGGACATACAGGAATACAGGTAACCACCATTTCACCCTTTTCGGTTTGATCATGATCATGAATATCAATATCAATATCAAACACTGATTCTTCCATCCACAAAGGAATGAGAAAAGTCTGGTCTCCTTCTGCGTGTTTATAAACATTACAAGCGAATAAATCGGATAAGGTAGGATATAAGATATAATGTTTGTCGTGTGACATTTTTTTTTTCAGTGTACATTTCAATAATGAACCAATATGTTGTACGACAGAATCGGTAATCACCGGAAATTTTTTACGATTTTTACATATAAAACAATAAATACGTAACAACACATCTTTGTCAATTTTCTCTATGAAATGAATGGTATGATTACGAAAAATACCAAGAATATAAGTCGCCGTTTCATTAGAGACGAGTTGTGACATTTTTTGTAATGACTCGTAATATTGGGAAAACAAATTGGCAGAAGTTTCATCAACATCATCAACATCCGAATCGTAATCAGTGTCAGAACCTATATCTTGTAAAAGGATCATATAGGCTTCGTGTAACAATTGAAATTCGACCACAGCATCAGGTGAAGAATTTTTGTCTGGGTGGTATTTCAAAGACAATTTGCGATATTGTTTTTTCAAAGAAACTAGATCAATGGGATCATTTTTCTGGAAATCAAAAATAGCACAGGCTTCTTGGTAAATCATTTGTATAGGATACAACTTACTGTTTAAACCGCTGAAGATTTAAATCCGCCCCTTCGGGGCTAGGATTTATCTCTTTATCGGTCATTGACCACGAAGAATTCAATCCGCGCACGCGGATTGAATTCTTCGTTGGTTTACATCGTTGTCGTTATGAAAGGATGTAAAGATATTATAAAATTCTATATTATAAATGGAGACAGAACTTTTGCATATGGATGAATCTCCTGACGGCATACAGACGTTGGAATATATTATGGAAACCGCGAACGAAATACCAATTTTACAGGTAGACAACGATGCCTCTACTTCGTTCACGGCATCATCTCCGTCTCCTTCAGAGTTAGTAGTACAGAGTCTACAAGGAACGGCAGTCCCTCAGAGCACTCAGATCACCTTCGGTGCTCAAGGGTTGAGACCCCCTTTGGGGGTCGCTGATCCCTTGTCAGCATCCACTAAGTGTAATATATGTGAAGAGAAATATAGTAAAAGGTTACGTGCACCGATTTCTTGTCAATATTGTCAATATGAGGCATGTTCACAGTGTTGTCAAACCTATATTTTGTCTGAGACAGAACCAAAATGTATGAATACCGAATGTAATCGAGTATGGACACGAAAATATATGTCAACCGTATTTTCAGCGACATTTTTAAACACAAAATGGAAAACCCATCGTGAAAATATAATATTTGACCAAGAACGGGCACTTCTTCCGGCTACACAACCGTTAGTGGAAAATATCATACGACGAGAAAGAATTACTGCCGAAGTCCATGAGATTAATGCACAAATTAACACATTATACAATCGACGGGATGCATTAAGGGTAGAATATCATGGAAACCAAATAAACAACATAGAACCAGAACGGCGTACATTTATTCGTGCATGTCCTGATCCCGAATGTCGTGGGTTTCTTAGTACACAATGGAAATGTGGGATATGTGAAAAATGGACATGCCCTACCTGTAATGAAATTAAGGGTACAGATCGTGATGCTGAACACACGTGTAATCCTGAACTTGTAGAAACGGTAGCATTAATACGTCAAGATACAAAACCGTGTCCGAATTGTGGAATGGGTATTTTCAAAATTAATGGGTGTGACCAAATGTTTTGTACACAATGCCATACAGCGTTTTGTTGGCGAACAGGACATATTCAGACCGTAATACATAATCCACATTATTTTGAATGGTTACGAGAAAATAATGGCAATGGTAATGAAAATGCCATTGAGCGAAACCCCCAAGATGTCATATGTGGACGTGATATCGATACATACTTTGTGCGTAATTTGAATACCAATATACAACGTAAAATGACGGCGGAAACCGAAGTTCAAGGACAACGTGTGATTACCATGTGTCGTATGATGATACATTTACGTCGTGTAGATATGGTATATTATCAAGTAAATCATATACTGAACAATCAAAATTTACGTATAAAATATCTGCGAAATCAAATATCCGAAGAACAATTAAAAACCAACTTACAAAAGAACGATAAAAAACACCAAAAACATCGTGAAATATTCGATATATTACAGATGGTGCATACAACGACTACGGATATATTGTATCGGTTTTTGGAAGAAATTCGTAAAAATACATGGAACAATGATTTCACCATAATCCAAGAAATAGATCAATTACGTATTTATGCAAACCGATGTTTGCATGAAATTAGTGAAACATACAACTCCATTCGGATGAGTTTCAATGATAAAATGGAATTTACAAAGAGTTGAAGCCCATGAAGCCTGATTCCTACACGGAATCCCTACGATGCCTTCACTACGTTCCCGGCATCATCCCCCAATGCTACCGTTCTACGAACGTCCACATTGGGGTCTAATCTTCTCCCACCCGAAGGGTGTGAGAAGATTCGTCTAGTCGAATGCCTCCATCATAGAGAATATGGCATGTTCAATATGAAAAATGGAACGATAATTATTACCATATTGTTTGAGTATATTGGCCAATTTATGAATGAATTTGTCATTTTTATCTTTCGAAATGATAAACCCATTATCTACAAAGTGTTGGTAAAAATGCCATATACATTCGATACTATCAAGATTATAGATGAGAATATCGTACAAACAATCGCGGAAAAAGGCAATACCAGGGTAGTCATATTTTTGTTGATGTAGTTTGATCATTTCTTGTATAATCGTATCACACACAGTATTGAAATGGTCATTGGGTAGTTTGTCGATAGAATTAATTAAGGAAAAGGAATATACTTCTTTTAGATTAATAATATCTTTGGTCGAAATTTGATCCATGATCGGAGTGATATCTTTCGTTTTGTTGATATTGGCAATTTTAATGATATCTTCTTTACTAGGGCGTTGAATACCTATAATTTGACAGTGATTTAATATATTATTGGGTAAAAAACTAAGATGTTCCGTGATTAAAATGAATCGGACTTGTATTTCACGACTTTTGCCGTCATATCCGTAACAATGTTTTTGCATATAACTATAAAATATTTCGAGTAATTCATTGTGGATTGCATGGAAATTTTTGCATACAATGAATCCGATTTTTTCTGGTTTGATTGTTATAATATCAATGATTTGACAATAAATTTCGTGCCAAATGATTTTCGAATTACAACCCAACAAAGACATGTCAATTTCATAATGAATGTCACTGATACGATAGGTATAAGATTGTTTATCGGTGGATGCTTTGATTTTTTTATCGTATTTTAATTGACAAGAACTAAATGGTTTTAACATGGCAAGGACTTGTGTATATTTACCCACCCCAGTGGATCCATAAACAATTGTGTTTTTGGACATGTCCATATTGATATTCGTAATCTGCGTGGGATCATTTTCTAACAATTTTTCATTCGATTTACAGTAATCTTCAAAATGTGTTTCATAAAATTTCATTGTGTATGATAATATAATTATCATATACAACTTTTATGTCTATTATACACGCGCGATTATTATGTTGGTGTAAGAATGGTATGAATATTTTTGGAAATATATCTGGATAATTGTAAACTATACACGGAGGAAGTAATCAAGAAGGTAGCAAGAGCGATGATAAAACTATTGACCACTCGATGTTTGGTCATGAAATTTTGTATAAGACTCCAGTTTTTGATATTTTGAACAATATAAAATAGCCACAATAAAACGGTACTTCCGATCAACCACCGAATCAAGGATTCTTTGAATGTTTCCATTTCACCAAACGTCATATCTTTCTCTAGAGGAATATACGCTTGGTAAATTTTAATATATACTGGTAGCAACCAAGTGAATGCTAATGATAATAACACCCAACCAATCGTGATAAAAACAATGGAATATTCAGCATAATTAATATTGAATAATTGGGTGATATCCCAAACTCGTCCGGCGACTTTGTCGCCTACCGAGTTAGTAGTGAAGGAGGCTTTCAGCCCCCCTTGCCAAACTTGCCAGGTTGGAATATTGAAAGTAGGTAATGTAATTCGATAGGAAACTACAAAAAACAAAAAGACAATATGTAATAAAAAGAACAAAAATACAGAGGCCATTTCGGTGTTAGGTTTGTACAAATATACAAAACATAAAACGTAGGAAATGAACAAAATGAGATGATATAATATATATTTTGGACCAAGTGTACCTATAAATTCAATAAATGATTGTATATAGGAACGAAATATGTATGATAATTGTTGTGCCTTAACTGACCATGTAGCCATTATGATTCCTTTTACTATTATATGTTATGAGGATATTTACGATTTTTTTCGATAGAATTTTTTACCGGTGGTCTTTGGTTTGTTTACTTGTGTCATTGTCCAAGTGACGATCGTTTCCAAGTCACATGTCAATGGATCCTCCTTAAACGTAGACAGATTTACAAAAATGGGTTTCTTGAGTTCCGGTGTTTTATAAAAAATATAATTTCCGTATTGTCCTTTCCGTACGCTCATCGTCTCGTTTAATGATCGTGCTATTTTGGTGTCTGAATTTGTCTCTGGGGTTACCAGATCAGGTTTTATTTCAAACAATTCGATAGCATATTCCAAGTTAACCGTATGATAAATAAGATTTTCATCGATGGTTACTGATTTTTTTATTTGATTCCATTCAATATAATGCCCGTAAGGGCCGGTACGTAAAAACACGCCAACATCTTGGTATTTTCCTAAATAAGATTGCTTATATACGATTAATTCATCAATATTGTATATTTTCTGTTTGATTTTATCAATATCGATTTCAATTGATTTTTTAATGGGTAAAAATTCGACGGCATCTTCGTCAATGATACCCTGTTCGTTTTCACAACCGTGTTTACGTATACATGGACCGTATGTTAGAAATACGAAATCATGATTGGTATCAATGGTATATACTTCTTTTTGTAAATGTATCAATGCTGTGGTCATTCGTAAAATATCCAGGCGTGTTTTTTCACAGATTGTATACCATGGCACATTCTCACCAGCGTTCCAACCGTCTTCAGTCACTGTATCTGACTCTTCCGGTGTGTGTTCCAATGAAGCTACCTTCGTAGTAATCTTATCCAATTCTTCTTCCAATTTTTTTGTATATGAGTAATCAAACAATGTATTAAAATTATGTATTAAAAATTCAATACAAACAATACCAAGAGGTTGTATAACGAGTTTGTTTCGTTCATTTCCAAAGATTTTTTCAACCGACCGTGTTTCAATGTTATGATCAACTGAGGTCAATATAAAATCAACACAAGTGGTTTTACGTCCCTCAATGTCCTTCTTAATCACATATCCTCGTTCTTGAATTGTTTCGATAAATATGGCGTAGGTAGAAGGTCGTCCAATACCATGATCTTCCAATTTTTGTATCAGACCACTTTCAGTATAATGTGAATGCAAACCACGAATTCCTACTATCGATTCCACATGATTCAACAAGGCCTCTTTTTTCACGGAAGATTGTAAATATAACAACAATCCGTGTGTTCGGGATTGTACTGCGATTTCATCTTCATCGGACACCTCTATTTTTTTCCACCCCAAGAACACTGGTGATTCCATACGATGAACCCACGTTTGGTCAGAGGGCTGAAAGCCTTCAACAACTAACTTAGAAGGCGACATAGTCGCCGGAGAAGTTTGGTTCATAGCACCCATGATTTCGATTTTGTACGAAGAATAGGTGGCCATAGACATACACGATTCAATCGTATTTTTCCATATAAAGTGGTATAGAGAATTGACAAGTGGTTCGTTCGTATGAATATGTGATGTCTCCAGGTTTGTAACACGTATGGCTTCGTGGGGTAATTGTAACCCTTCGTTAGATATCCTGGCCGTGTCACCAATATATAGTTTGTTTTGTTGAAATTTGTCCAAGATATATTTGTGGGCTGTTTGTAAAAAAGGGAGGGAATACTGTTTACTTTCGGTACGCATATAAGTAATATGTCCCTCTTGGTATAATTTTTGTGCCAGTTGCATGGTGGTCTTGGGGGAAATGTGGAAAAGATTACTGGCGGATTGTAATAATCGGGAAGTGTTCAAAGGTAGAGGGGGTGGTTTGGTGACTATTTCTTTGTCGTGTAATACAAATACGTGTCTATGTTGCCGAGTAGATTCCAAGAAGCCACGTATTTCATCTTCGGTTTCGTATTCATGTTTTAATACAAACGGAATGTTATAGGGTGGGAAAAAATAGCCAGTAGTCTTGTAAGAAAGTGTGCCATTGTTACGTGATAATCCTTCCAAATGATTTTCGTATATGAGACGTAATGCGGGAGTTTGGCATCTACCAGCAGACAATGATTTTGATTTGCTATGAAAGATGTATTTCCATAACATGGGTGAAATTTTGAATCCAATCAACATATCTAATACTTGTCGTGCGTGTTGGGATTGTACGATGGATATATTCAACACCGTGGGATTACGAACCGCGTCTTGGAGTGCCTTCTTCGTAATTTCGTTGAAAATAATTCGTTTGGTAGTTTCAATCGGTAGTTTGAAAACCGCGCAAATATGAAATCCGATGGCTTCCCCTTCACGATCATTGTCCGTGGCGATGATGATACGATCGTGCAAATATTGATCGATAATCTCACGCATAGATTTTATGTGAGATTTCTTGGAAGGGGACAATGAAAAAGAAATCTGGTAATTTTTTTTCATGTCAATACTTTTGAGACTTTCAATTTCGGTGATATGACCTTTCGACGCGATGACTTTGTATCCTGCACCAAGATATTGTTCTATTTTTGCACATTTGCTGGGTGATTCTACAATAACTAAAAATCCACTACCGTAACCGTCGTCGGAATACATAACATAGTATGGTAATTTGTGTCTATACTATGTTATTAAATTTTGTTATCAAAGCAAAAATCTTCAAATATTATATATATGTATATGTTGCACTTGGTTTCAGGGAAAAGTTTGCATCTAGTTATTATTTCGTTTTTCGTCTATATCTTTGTCAATTTGTTCGAGAATCTTTTGCATTACAATATCGGCAAATTTAGTAACCGTGAAACACAATTCGAAATACCTACAAAAAAAGATTGGTTGAAAATCGTGATAGTTATGATTGTTTTTGCTTTATTACAAGGATTCTTGACAGTATGTTTTATTTGAGGGCTTTACGGAGAGATGGACTGACTGAATAGGTCACGCATTCTATGAAATATATCCATCGGAATATATTTGTGTACATCGTCCTTGATCTCATTCACGACGATTGACTGTGTGCAGAAAGGTCGTTTATCTACAGTGTTACTTGTATGACACGATACAACAATACTTTTTTTGGCATGTAATTGTACCATAGGTTCTGTAAAATAATTCGTAAAACCGGCTTCTTCCCCCATAGATAATCCTGGCGCATACCGATGGTTTATCAAATATTCGCGTTTATAGGCCAACACATTGTTGGTAGAATGATACGAATGAAATCCCGTACATTTGTACATTTTTTCTAGGCCATAATCGTATAAATATACGTCAGTACACCCCGCAAGTAAATATTCCGATTTTTCTAATTGTTCAACCGCATGTTTCACTCGTTCTTTTGGATAATAATCGTCATCGTCCATACAAACAATGATATCCCCTTTACACGTATCGTTACTCAAATTTCGTAAATCACTCAGTTTCTGATTACTATAAGGAACATAGACAATCTTGAAATCCAGAGTGTGATTGTCCTGTAAATATTGGATATTTATCCGGTTTTGTTCTCCGTCGGTTTCATTACGACTACCTTCCACAATCACCCATTCTAAGATGTTTGTATAGGTTTGTGATAGAATTAACTCATATAATATGGATAAACAGTTTGATCGGGACAATTGCGTAATTGTTACTATGGATACGGTAGAGTTTGGTTTGGATGATGACATTGTGATACCATAAATTTTTTCGATTGTATAAAAAATCAATTTTACACCATTCCGTATTGAAAATGGCAAGGGGGATGGAAGACCGTTATCTTTCGTGAAAATATTGTGCGATAAGTCCAACCGTAAACATGCTAGTCATTATACAAGCATTTCGTAACAACATGATTGATGTTTTACATATTACAATTCGTTTTTTTATTTCATCTATTTCTGACTGTATTTTCTTGCTTCGAGTGTTCAAATCATCACACGTTGCGGTGATATTATCCAATTTCTCATCTTTTCGGTAATATTCATATGTCTCACAACGGACATTACCACTCCGATCACATATACTACATTCATATTCAATGGTTTCTCTGTTACCAAAAACAGGATCGTTTTTATATGTAACCCCAAATACCGACAAACGTACTCTCGGGTGCTTGTAATACCGTTCACCAATACGCGTTAAACTCACCCATGAACTAAAATATTGGCAGTTCGGATTGGAAACCATATGGTTGTTTACATGAATTTGTTTCTTTGGAATCTTCAATAACAAGGCGTGCCGTGGGTCGGTCTTAGGAATTTGACCCATGTATTTGCCATTACGTTTTTTGTAGGTAGCACCGGTATATGCGACAATTTCGCGAATGATACCATTGGGTAAATACGCAAATATGGGTGAAATTTCCAAGCGGTTTTCCATTTTTTGATAACGATAATAGATGTAATATATCAAGCATTTATTTCAATTTTTACATATCTAGCAAATCGTTATACAATGGTTTTTCTTGACACTTTCACGAAACATACGACGAATTTGTGATACTCTTTGCTCAACATTTTCATCCATAATAAACGGTTTAACGCGCTTGAACAACATCAAAATATCTTTGGAATTACCGGGACTATAGTAACCACAATCGTCCGTCTTATTGGTCAGTGCATATAGTCCGTAAATATCGAGTGCAATGAAATGATTGATCAATTTACGATTCTCCGTCATTATCTCCAAAAATTCGTCGACACCTTTGGTCAACCCCACTTCATGCTCCAAAATTTCACAAATCATCTTGTTATACAACATTTTTTCCGGATCTGTTACATCAACTCTATTTTTCAAATACCGCATAGTAGCACATAACATTTCTTTGCGAACGATGTTCCAAGAGCCATACGCACAACTATATTCCTGGTCGATACATAAAAATAATACACCCATTGTAATGATTATGAACTATATATACTATACCAAAATACATGTATATATCGTTTACTTGTAAGTGTAGGCTGTAATATAATTAGTACAATGAGAAATTTGGTTTTTTATTTCATTTTTATAACCTAACGACAGTAAGAATGACGAAACCAGAATTCCTCTCCAAGTATGAGAACTAAGCCCAACAAGAATACGGGATGACATGGTAAACACAATTCTATATATTCAAGGGTATAAAAACATTTTTATATATTTTATAGGAAACAGTCTCAAATGTTACAAGATGCCTCCACTACGTCGCTACCGACATCCCTACGATCATCTTCCGTCCTACGGACGGACGATGATTCGTCTAATTCAATCAAATTACAGGTGAATGATGCGGCATATACTCAGTGGTCATATGTAAATACGGAAAGTAAAGAAGAAATACCGAATACAGAACTACCGTCGCCACTAGCGAACAAATGGTTTCACAATGATATCATCGATTTTTCGAACAAGGAAAACCCCCAAGTAGTAAAATCGCCCATACGAACTGAATCGTATATTCCCGGGGTATTGATCCTGGACGGAAATCGTACGTATGGTAGAACCAAGAATGGAAAACGGTTGTTATACAAATGTATTCCGGATGATAAACACCTACCGTATTTCATGGTACCATATGAGATCAAGATATCTTTTTCAAAGTGTTATATTAACAAATATGTATTGTTTCGTTTTGACGAATGGACGACACAACACCCACATGGAGTATTGGTAGAAACGTTAGGTGATGTAAATAAATTGGAGGTGTTTTACGAATATCAATTGTATTTGAAATCGTTGAATAGTTCGTTGAAAGAAATGAATGACAAAATCAACAAAATGACCAAGACAAAAACTTTGGAAGAATATTTCAAAGAGATACAATACAATAAAAATTATAAAATTCGTGATACCACCATCGAACCAAATCCGCCACAAATATTTACGATAGATCCAAAGAATACAGTAGATTTTGATGATGGACTGAGTATCGACGTTTGTCCAAATACCCAAGATATATGCGTGACCGTATATATAACAAATGTGGTGTTCTGGCTTGAATTGTTTCAGCTTTGGAATTCTTTCGGTAATCGTATTGCTACAATATATTTACCTGATCGTCGCCGACCTATGCTCCCCACTATATTGTCAGAATCCTTGTGTAGTCTCAAAGAAGGTACCAAACGATTTGCAGTAGCATATCATTTTTATATAAAAAATGGGGTCATAGATGATGAACGCACCGTGATCGAAAACGTATTAATATCACCTTATAAAAATTATGTATATGAAGAGAATGCATTGATATACCAAGATAAAAACTACATTCAATTGATAGAAGCGACGTCCGGATTGGATTCACATGTAAAAAATAGTAAGGAAATGGTAACTTACTGGATGATTAAAACAAACACCCATGTGGCAGAATACCTTTTTAAAAACAAAACAGGTATTTTTAGAGTAAGTAAATACATAAGACGAACTGCAGGTACAGTCGAAGAACCGGAAAAAAGTGAGTCAGAGATGAATGGATATGCCAAATTAACGAAAGAAGAACGCCAATATTTGGAGTACAAGGTGGATGCACAAAGTGTAAGTTATAGTGAAGGGGTGGAATTAGGACACGAAATATTAGGAAAGTCATTGTATGTTCGAAGCACGAGTGTATTGAGGAGGTATGAGGATGTGTGTAATTCGTGTATGTTGATGGGTTTGATGGGAATGGAAGTAGGAGAAGTGATGTATAAGAAT
>Ga0214919_10004830_pt1 | contig 19414 bp, 35 predicted proteins | sample LL1503_MetaG_FD_177994 | JGI IMG/M metagenome (GOLD analysis project Ga0214919, IMG submission 177994) | Freshwater microbial communities from Lake Lanier, Atlanta, Georgia, United States - LL-1503 | ecosystem: Environmental > Aquatic > Freshwater > Lake | place: USA: Georgia | collected...
CCATTGGACACCGGTGATTGCTTTATATTGATAAAAAGCAATCACCGGTGTCCAATGGGCAGTTAGAATACATGTGTTTAAACTTTGGTTTAGAGCAAGTTAAACTCAGACATCCAAGACTGTACATCTACGAAGACGAACGCATTGTACCAGACAAGATTGTAGTGCATACATCGGGCAGTGACCGTACACGTGACGGTGAACCCGCCATACGCCATCAGTCCGGTGAAGACTCTGAACGTTATATGAGCGATGAGGTAATCGCTGCTATATTAGACAACTATCGAGATTATCGCATAGTGCAAGTTGGTGCAGCCACTGATAAACCATTGGGCGGCAATTCAATTGATCAGCGCGGACAATACGACTATTGGGGTACTGCAAAAGAAATTGCATCGTCGGCTAAATTCATTGGTGTTAACTCGGGACCTATGCACATTGCCAATTGCTATCCTAGAGTAGAAAAACGTATTGTTCTAATGGAGTTTGCAGCCAAAACATTAGAAACCTACAGACCCGGGGACGTCAGGAATTGGTTGTTTAGTTGGATTGATCCAACTAATACTTACTTTAACAAATTTGATTACGATCTCGGCTTAACTTATTCTTACAAAAAAATATGAAAAAAATAACTGTAGCCTGTATAGGTACAACAAATCATGAGTTGATGAAATTCTCAATTGATACAACACTGCAAAACTTACCTGATGTTGAAGATGTATTAGTAGCTAGCGATCGGCCAGTATTGGATCACGGACGTTATGTTGAATTACCAAAATCATTTAATTTAGGTGATTATCAACGTTTTCTTATTAAAGAGCTAATAGATCATGTGAAAACAGAATTTGTACTAGTAGTTCAATACGACGGTATGGCTGTTAATAAAAAACTGTGGACAGATGATTTTTACAATTATGATTATATAGGCGCAGCCTGGCCAGACAGATTTGTGTCAGATCCTGACATTAAAGTTGGCAACGGAGGCTTTAGTTTGCGTAGTGCAAAATTGCTTACCGCATCGCAAGACAGCAACATAGATACAAATGGCAATGAAGATGCAATCATTTGCCAACGATATGCAACATATTTGCGAGAACGCCATAACATAAAATTTGCACCAGTGGGACTAGCTGATCAATTTAGTAACGAATGGAATAATCCATCCGGCAATACGTTTGGATTCCATGGTGCATTTAATGTGCCCTTGTACTTTGATGAAGATGTTGTTTATAACTACATCAATTTGTTACCAGTGCATGCTTGGCCAGAAGATCAAATCTACACCATAGTTGATTTGTGCCACAGAAAAAATTATGTTAAAAGTCTAAATAGAATAAAAGAAAAATTGGAATTAAGAAACTTAATTTACGTTGCCCCTGCTAACAAGTAAATATGTGTAACAACAACAAATTATGAGATTCCACTTACTCGGCCTACCGCATACTGTTACCAGCAAAGAATATAACGCCTGTGCATACACACAAAAAGTAGTTAAATTTGGCAAAATGATGAAAGCCCGCGGGCACGAAATCATTCACTACGGTCACGAAGAGTCAGACTTAGACTGCCATGAGCACGTAACAGTTATTACAAACGAAGACTTAAAAATTGCGTACGGCAACTACGATTGGCGTAAAAACTTTTTTACGTTTGATGTAAACGACCATGCTTACCAAACGTTCTACAAGAATGCCATTGTCGAAGTAGGCAAACGTAAACAAAAGAATGATTTTATTCTTCCTTTCTGGGGATCAGGTGTTAGACCAATCTGCGATGCGCACCCTGATATGATTTGCGTAGAGCCTGGAATTGGCTACGCAGGCGGGCATTGGGCTAGATTTAAGATTTTTGAAAGCTATGCGATTTACCATGCATACTATGGTTTATCGGCAGTAGGACATTGCAAGCAGGATTGGTATGATGTCGTTATTCCTAATTATTTTGATGTTGCGGATTTTGATTATAAGCCTGAAGAAAAAGAAGACTACTTTTTATATGTTGGCAGGGTCTATGATGGCAAAGGTGTACACATTGCTATTCAAGCCACTGAAAAGATTGGTGCGCGGTTAAAGATTGCAGGGCAAGGAAACTTGGCTGACATGGGTTATGCAACCCCGCCTCCGCATGTGGAATTTATAGGATATGCAGATGTTGAAACTAGACGGCAGTTAATGAGCCGTGCTAAAGGTGCATTTGTTCCTAGTATGTATGTTGAACCATTTGGTGGCGTACAAATTGAAATGCTAATGAGTGGCACTCCTACTATATCTACCGACTGGGGTAGTTTTGCCGAAAATAATCTACACGGCGTAACAGGATATCGTTGCAGAACATTTGAACAATTTGTTTGGGCTGCTAAAAATATTGATAACATCGGTACCGATGCTTGCCGTAATTGGGCAGTGGATAACTTTAGCCTAGAAAAAGTTGCACTCATGTACGAGGAATACTTCCAATCTGTACTGAACATCTACAATGGCAATGGTTGGTATGAACCTAATCCAGACCGCACAAATTTGGATTATATTGGCAAAGTTTATCCAAAATAAGTGTTGTAAATTTACAACAAAATACTTGTTGACAATCTAGTAGTAATCAGGTAAAATACAGGCTGTAATCTACTTTGGAGTTTGTATGAAAGTTATACAAGAAACAACAGCCTGGAAAGACTCGTCTATTCCTAATCACGTTTACTACGTTGATGACTCTATGAGTAAGATGATTGCCTACGTTCGAGTAGGAACCAAAGATAAAGTTACATTCAAAAAACCAATTGGTTTTGATCGCCGCGGTCGTACTTTTACTGTGCTAAAAACAGTCAAAACAGAAGACTCGATACAAGTAAGTGGCAGCAAAGGCGCAGTATATACTCTAACTCGTAATGATAGGCAATGGGCCTGTTCATGTCCAGGGTTTAGTTTTAGAGGTGCATGTAAGCATATAGCATCTGCACCCGCTTAAATATAATTACTATGACAAAATGTTTTACCTGCAATCAAGAAATTACAACTGATTGTGAATTTAATCAAGGGCGTTGCCCGCATCGGCTATCTGTAATCGACATACAACCCAAAGACACTAGCAAAGGGCATTTTTATGTTAGCCTTGTAAAGAGTGCTATCCGCATTGTAGCAGGTGCTTGCTTAATTGGAGGAAACTTGTTAATGGCAGGATATTGTCTAATCATAGCAGAAATGCTTGGTGTTGTTGAGGAACTAGTATGATTATACGCGAACACATTATTCGAAATATGTGCATGACTTACAGGCACGACTACGAACTAGATCGGCATCCCGACGATGCTGCCTTTGTAACAGGAATGACAGGATCAGAACGTAAAGCATTATGGGACAAGATGGCCCAAATATTTGACAATATCATATGGCCACATATGGATTTTAGGGACGCGGACGACTGGAAATAGGCATTTTGTTGCTAAAAAACAACAAAAAAACGGTTGACACAACCCCAATTTGGCACTATAATTAGTGTTTTAGCAGCAGGACTTCGTTATAATGCTGCTAGAAAATGTGGTTTTTATACAACAAAAAACGGTTGACAAGTTAGTCGTTTCTATGTATAATACTTACTTACACACACAAAACAGGAGTTTTAATGTCAACAGCAACTATTCGTATCACGTCCGGAACCTATCGTGCTAAGAAAGTAAACGGCATGTCGTTTGCACTAGTTGAGCAATATCGTAGCACACCTAAAGGTGGCTATGTTACTGTCAAGAATGATGGAAACTTTCCTGGTTTCCCTGAAGAAATCCGTATCAAAGTTAACGGACCCACAGACTACGAATTTGTGTCTGGTATTGAACTTGCTCAAGTTGAGCCAGAAGTTGTTAGCACCAAGACTGACGAAGAGCGCATTGAAGAAATTGCAGAGCGTTTTGAAATCCTGACAGATATGACTAAGGCTGCTATCAGCGGTGATATCCGTGCTATGATTGTATCGGGCCCACCCGGCGTTGGCAAGAGCTATAGCGTCGAGCAAGAAGTTGAAAAAGCATGTCTACTAGATCAGATCAGCGGCAAACGGCTTCGTGCAGAAGTTGTTAAGGGTTCGGCTACACCCATTGGCCTTTATCAAACTCTCTACAAGTATAGCGATGCCAATTGCATGGTTGTATTTGATGACTGCGACAGCATTTTGCTTGACGACGTTGCCTTGAACTTGCTCAAGGGTGCCCTTGACTCTGGCAAAAAGCGTAAGATTTCTTGGTTGTCGGAATCCAGCACTTTGCGTCGTGAAGGCATTCCAGATCAATTTGAGTTCAAAGGTAGCGTAATCTTTATTACCAATTTGAAGTTTGACAAGATGAAATCGCAGAAACTGCGGGATCACTTGGATGCGTTGCAGTCACGTTGCCATTACTTGGATCTGACACTAGATACCATGCGTGACAAAGTGTTGCGTATTAAACAGATTGCTCGCACTGGTGATTTGTTTGACGGATACGAGTTCGATCAATGCGCTCAAGATGAGATCGTCGACTTCATGGACGAGAACAAGATGAAACTGCGCGAGATGAGCTTGCGTATGGCAACTAAGATTGCTGACTTGCGTAAGAGTTTCCCCCTGCGTTGGAAGTCGCTGGCACAGACCACTTGCATGAAGCCAGCTGCATAAGTTAACCCCCGCAGTGTGCGTAAGGGCAATGTCAATAAGTCCCTTCCGATAAATTTTTAAAGGAGTTGAGTATGTTTCAAGTGTGGGATGGTGATTTGTTTTTGTTCACTTGCGAAGCCGACGAAGTTGACACATATAAGTCTGAAGGTTTTTCTGTTAAACGTAACGTAAAGGATTAAAAATGAAATCAACTAAAGTTTCTAGCAGCGGTGGCATCATCACATATAACTATGACAAAGATGGAAAGTATCTTGGTCTAATCCATACTGCTAAGAATGGATTGTATTCAGGTAAGTTGGCATCGCAAGAATCTAAGAACAAGAAATCAAAATGATTGTTTTAACAGGGCTTAGTGCCAAGCAACAGACTCTATGCGACATCATGTGGGCTCTTGAAGAACATGATGCAGTAGAGGCATTTATTGCCACTTTGCCTGACCAAGAACGACGCGAGTGCCGAATTCTAATAGAGCTGATGGTAATGGCCTTTGCCGACGAGGTTACTGATGTTACCGAGGCAGGGCAAGTGCTGGCTCGATTTAAAAATAAGGATTTATAATGAAAGATTTTATTGTACCTCTTAGCGCAGCCGTTGCCGCAATTGTAACTCTACTGTTCTTGTCTTTTCTTCTATCTTGGCCTGTGATGGTCTTGTGGAATAATTGCCTAGTTCCTGCGATACCCGGGGTACACGAAATTGAATGGTTACAGGCGTGGGGTTTGCAGTTTCTGTGCGGAATACTGTTTAAAACCACAGTAAGCAAAAAAGACTGAAAAATGTAGCAAAAAAGCCACATTTTTCCTGCAATTTTCTGCAATTTTTTGGTTGACAAACGGGCTAAACCGTTGTATAATACATACTTAAACAGCAAAAAGGAGTCGTTATGCAAGTCCGTGAAACTGAAACTAAACGTGCAGGTTTTTATGCTTGGGGCGCCGCCCGCGATGCAGCTATCAAAAGCTATGCAGCCAGCACTACCTATTCTGATGCGCAGAAGCTAAAGGCAGAACGAGTTAAATTGGGACTCGAACTTTGCTATCATAGCCGCGCTATCCGTATCAACTTCCGTAACAAATGGATCACGGTTCACATCGAAGAACCCCAGGTGCGCGATGTACGCAATCTTGATCTGCTGGAAGCAGACTACGAACTGCAAGGAATTTCTAAATCTGTTAACAAAGATGGTGACATTTCTTACAGAATTATGCGAGCATAAAACGGTTGACAGCTAGCCCGAAATCGTTTATAATATACACTTACACACTGGAGCACACAATGAAAGTTTCCGCACTCACAGCCTATGTAGACCAGAAGAATCGTTGGAACGCTATCTTCAAAGGCGAACAGTTTGAATTTCAAAGTACCAAAGGTCGCCAGCGTATCGCCGATGCATTAGACGCAGACCTAAGCCCTGAGAACTTGAGTTGCGATGGCGAACTGCCCCGTGCAGAAATTCAGCGTCGTTACAAGGCTCTGCGTGAAGCGGCTGTACAGTTGACAGCATTGGATCCGCAGGTTAAGATGTACGAATTCTACACTGGAGAATAATATGGGAACACGTTCACGCATTGGAGTCATGCACGGCGACAAGGTCAAAAGCATTTATTGTCACTGGGATGGCTATCTCGCACACAATGGCGCTATTCTACAAGAGCATTACGATAGTGCCAAGGCTAATCACCTTGTAGCTATGGGTGATATGAGTTCGCTGGGCAAGGTAATTGGCGAAGCACATCCGTTTAGCCCACACACCAGTGCCGAGGACGCGGCTTTGTACGAACACGCTCAGGATCAAGGTTACTGCACGTTCTACGCACGTGATCGCGGCGAGACTGGTACAGAGTTCAAAGTAGCACACACCTTTGAAGAGTTCTTCGAGCAAGCAGATGGCGGCGGTGCTGAGTACTACTACATTATGAAGGACGGCGTTTGGTACTGCGGTACTACTTACGGAAACACGCACCCACTGAGCAAGCGTTTGACACTATTAACAGAAGCATTAGAAGCATTAGAAAAGGAAACAGTATGAGTAAGATGAAAGACTTGGTTTACGAAATCCGCGAACTTTATGCAGCCGGATTTGGAACAAACTCAATTGCACAAGAACTTCAAGTGCCAATTGAAGTAGTTTTAGGCGCAGTAGAAAATTTTTGTATTGAAGAACTTGCTGAGTAAGTATTATGTCGGGTTGGAATACAATTGAAAAAATTCGTAAGTTGAAAGAACGAGCAGATCAACTTGGACTAAAATTTACTGCTTATAGGCATGATGATAGCTTTGGTGAGAATGTAGCATTGATTCCCAAAGATCGTGATGCATTGCCTATCTACAGCCGTGATGCAGTATTGTTTGCTGGCACATTAGAAGGTGCAGACAAGTTTATGCAAGGTGTATTGTGGGCACGAGAATACGATCGCATGGTAGTTGATCGGAAGATGGATGAAAAGCGTAAACGCAAAGAACAAGACGAGCGCGGCCGTCAATTGATTAAGATGTTAAAAGACGAAAAACTAAACTTAGTGAAAACATGAACGAACGAATTCAAAAAATGTACGAGGCTGCTAGAGTGGCTGCTGGTCAAGAGCATCAGTTTGAAACAACCAATCTGGACGTGGCAGAAAAATTCGCCGAGTTGATTGTCAGGGAATGTATTAGTGAATTGCGTGATGCATTTGATATGACAATTGAAGAAGGCAATCATCTTAAAGAACATTTCGGAGTTGAAGAATGAGCACACCCGTCGTACCTGATAATGTAATCAAGATGTGGGCTGATCCACGCTTTCAAATCCTAGCAGAGGTTGACAAACTATTGAATGGTAGTAAAGTGTGGAAGGGCACAGAATGGAACTATCATCCTATACATCCTGACAAGTATAAACCCGTGGCAGTAAAGGTTCGTCAAGCATTGGATGATCTTAAACTAGAATACAGAGTTGAAGAATGAACAGATTCTATAATAGATTTAGCATTCTACAAGTAGTTGGAGCATTGGCTCTTATATATTTTGGTGCTCATCTTTTATTTGGATATTTTTATTGTGAATATTCCGACTATGTTAATTGCCCCGGATATCTTGTAGATAATGAAGAAGATTATGAAGAAGAGGATAATGAAAAATGAGTACTGAAGAAGATAAATTCAAACATAGCAAACGATTGCTCAAAGACGACAATGCTATTAACAAGCAATTAAAAATTGCTAAAGAATTTGGGCACCTTGGGCATACAAAATACATTAACGAACCACACAGATTAGCCAAACATCGTGTACTAGATTGCGGTAATCCAAAATGTTTATTATGTCACAGTGAAAAAGTATTTGGTGAAAAAACAATCAAAGAACGACGTTTTGATCAAGACATAGAAAACAAAACTGATAAACGAAGCAATGGACTAGACAATGACAAAGAAGATATTCTATGAAAAGGTAGGTCGTAGATACATCCCTGTATCCGAATACGATTCTGATTTCATTAACAGTTTAAGAAAAGGTACATGCTTGGTAATGAATTATCCGGGTGGGCAATCTATCTCATATAATATCGATCCCGACTACGCTGGATTAATAGCTGCTGGTAATATTGCAATGGAAGCTATGCTCACATCCATGCGTAAGGCTAGCGAACTGAAACCAACACAAACTCCTGTCACCGAAGGACAACGCAAGGCGTGGAAGAAGCTAGCTAAAGAATTTGGCTCTGACCTTTGCACTTTAAATTGTGCTTCATCACATGATATTGCCGAAGCAGGCATTGAGGCTTTACAAAAAGAAGCAAGTGTGTTATACTCTAATCCAGCAGTGAAAGCTGCATACGATCATTTTATTTTATTGTGTAAACTATCTAAGGAACAAAAATCATGATTACTCTTAAAGAATGGATGGAATTAGTTGACTATAAAATTACCGAAGGTAGTGATTATGGTTGGAATTGTTTTGGCTCCAATGCCTACTCATTGGATTCGTGGAATGGCGACCACGAAGGGCATAATTTAACTATTACCTTTGATCAAGGCACCCAAACAGTTTACGAAGTGCAGGTACACGACTATAAGAATAACCGTGCATATCGTATGATTAATCCCGACTATGTTGAGGCCTACGAGACAGAATCCAAAAGCCGTAACGTTAGCTTGAATGAAGCTTGGGACAATGTTGAGTATGTGGACCTTGATGTTAACGCTGACTTTTTAGAAAAAGCTGCTGCTATTATTGCTGGAGAAGATTATGACACTAACGTCATGGTTGAACTCGATGTCTCAGACGAGGAATTTATAAAGTATGCTCGAATGGCACATGAGCAAAATATTACTTTTAATGAATTTGTTAACCGTGCATTGCAATCGGCAATAGACAATCGAGTTCTGTTTAACGATTAGGAATAAAATGAAAGTTGGATTGTCTTTTAGTCGCTGTGTTAGAGACATTGTTGACGGTGTTGTAGATATCAATGATGTTTTGATAATCATTGCCCGTAGTGATTTTGATCCTAATATCGATGAACAATGGTCGAGTATTTGGTACGGGTATCGTGGCGCATCTAATCCAGAATGGATTTATTATACTGACGATGACGAAGGAAAATTTCGCGCCGTGAGCATGATGCTATACAATGATGGAAAAATGCACCAGCCTCGTAAATTTGGTGCATACCCTACCCGACGTCCCGAGTATTGGCTAGAAACATTTCTGCCAGACTCTGAACTAGAAAGAAATCCCACACTAAAACAGGCATGGGCAGACTTTCAATTACTAGCAGGATTAGTAGGAGCCAAGAATCGTACTGACTACCAATAAATAATTCAAGTGTGCAATTATGCAAAAAACATCGCTTCCTTACGTTGAAGATTACATTGAAGCTATGGCAGGGTTCAAGCCCGTACTAAATCGACCGTTGGTTGTAAACTTGGCTAGGTATGACATTCAAATAATACAAAGCATGGCTGAGCAAACTGCTCGTGGAGTTGCATTCACTGATCGACAAGCAGTCCTGGCACATAAAATAGTAACCAAATACAAAAAACAACTTGCTAATTTGGGGGTTGAGCTAGGCCCGCATGAAGATAACGCGGTATTCAGATTGCCTACTAGATCAATTGATCGCAGTAAGACAATCAAATTCCATGATGGAAAGATCTACATTAGATTTCCCTACAACGAAAAGCTAATCGAGGATATTAAAGAGTCTGCCAAGTTGGTGCCCGGCGAATTTAAATTTGATAGGGACGCAAGAGCGTGGACTGCTACTGTAACTGAGCCGCGGGTGCTATGGCTACAGTCTTTAGTAAGTAAACATGAGTTTGAATTAGATCCTGTGTTAACCGAATTAGCCACCTGCATTGCCGAAGCACAAGCTGTACCTTATGTAATTGAACTGATTAAAACAGACACTGGTTTTACAATTACCAATGCTGAATCAAGTCTATTAGACTATGTGGACGCTAACATAGGTGGGTTTAGCGCAGACAATCTACTGCGCCTAGTAGACAATAGCAGCACGTTAGGATATACTGTTAGCCCTGCTATTGCCAAAGAACTAGCAGAGTTGTATAATACCAGAGTGCAAGAGCTGTTGACTAATCAATTGGTACATGCACCTTTGTCTTTAGATGACAGTTTAACAGATATATTGGAATACTCTAATATAACCAAACGCTGGCCTATATATGTATATGAAAATCCCATGTCAGGCAGCAGGGCGCTACAGCAACTTGAGCAGATCTTTAACAAAGATGAGTTGGTGATTATAGAGGCAGACAGGAAGTCTAAAAAGATCAAAATAGACAATGCTTTATGTGTGTACTTAACTCATTGGAATCCAAATTGGGTCAGCTCTATACCATTGCTAATAACAATGAGTGCATTGATGGTTGGTCCTAAGAAGATGCAACTAATTCAATGTTCAGAAAAGGTCGTATATTGTACTGAGTTCGTATATAATAAAACAAATCAATAAACTATGGCTGAATGTATATTAGAAATCAATGATGAAGTTAATGTTCGCATTAAGGGGCTCGATGTCGAAACACGCAGACAATTAGTTAACAAATATAAATTTGAAATACCCGGTGCAAGATATTTGCCAGCAGTTCGTCTTGGTAGATGGGATGGTAAGGTCAGTTACTTTCAACTAAGTGGCAGCACCTATATCAACTTACTGCCAGAGATATTGCCTTGGTTGACTGAACAAGGATACGATGTTGAATTAAACGATACTAGAACATACGTTAATCAATTTAGCTTTGATCCAGTCACTGAATCTAGTTATCAACATATTGCATGGCCTAAAGGTCACCCAACAGCAGGGCAACCTGTAATACTGCGTGACTATCAAATTGAAATTATTAATAAATTTCTAAACAATACACAATGCATACAAGAAATTGCAACTGGCGCAGGCAAGACAATTGTAACAGCAGCATTGAGTTCGGCAGTGAGTGATCTTGGTCGCAGTATTGTTATTGTACCAAACAAAAGTCTTGTTACACAAACAGAATCTGACTATAAGAACATGGAGTTGGATGTTGGAGTATTCTTTGGTGATCGTAAAGAGTTTGGCCGCAGGCATACAATATGCACATGGCAAAGTTTAAATGTCTTGTTGAAAAATACCAAAAGCGGCGATGCTGGCATAACTATTAATGAATTTTTAGAAGATGTTGTCTGTGTAATAGTCGATGAGGTGCATATGGCCAAAGCCGATGCATTAAAATCATTATTAACTGGAGTAATGGCACAGATCCCAATTCGTTGGGGACTAACCGGAACTATACCCAAAGACAAAAGCGAAGCAATAAGCCTACGCTGTAGCCTTGGTGAGGTCATTGGCAAATTAAGTGCCAGTGAATTGCAAAGTCAAGGTGTACTAGCACAATGCCACGTTAACATACTTCAGCTGATGGATCACAGCGAGTATTCAAATTATCAAAGCGAATTAAAATATCTATTAGAGTCAGAACCCAGACTTGAATACATCAGTGGGTTGGTACAAAAAATACAGCAGTCTGGCAATACATTGATATTGGTTGACAGAGTTGCGCCGGGCAAACGCCTAGTAGAGCTGTTAGGCGACAGCGCAGTTTTTGTATCAGGGGCAACTAAAGGCACAACAAGACAAGCAGAATATGATGAAATTAAAACAAGTACTAACAAGATTATTGTGGCGACTTACGGTGTGGCCGCTGTGGGTATTAATATCCCTAGGATTTTTAATCTGGTTCTTTTGGAACCCGGAAAGAGCTTTGTTAGAGTTATACAAAGCATTGGGCGAGGTATTAGAAAAGCTGACGACAAAGACTTCGTCCAGATCTGGGATATAACCAGCACCTGTAAATTTGCCAAACGGCATCTGACTCAGCGCAAGACATTCTACAAAGAAGCCAACTATCCTTTTGCAATCGAAAAAGTTGACTTCTTGAGCAAATAATTATTATAATGGAACTACATGTCACGAATATTAAATTTAGATAACAACAGAGCATACGATATGAACGAAATCCCGGAGGAAGTGGATGACCTTCGTTTTTGTGTGCTAGACAACAGTGATCCTAAAAATCCCGATTATTTTTACATACCCTTAATATTTTTGGAGAGCTTTAACAGCCCTGCACTTGTACTTAAGATTGGACCATGGACTGTTAAGATGCCGGTGGATTGGCAACTATTAATTGGAGAAAATGATCTTGGTGATCTCGAAGTAATACCGCTAACTAGTATCAACGATAGAGGCTTTAGTGCATTCTGTTTCAATCCTATCAGCAGTTTTAAACCTGAATTCCATCCAGTGGAGATCATTGACATCTACAAAGATGTCAAATGGTACTTTCCCAAACTCAAACCTGGCCAGATGCTGGCAGTACCTGTGGAATCAGAAGTTGACAAACCTTTGTGTGTATTTTTTGTTAAAGATATCAGCAGAGTTAGCGAAGTAGTCGATTATGGAAAAGCCTGGTAAGATAATAGGATCCAGTGAACGCACATATGATCCTCGTACCAACGATGGCAGGTCACCACACGATCATATTCTAGAAAGTAAGATGTGGGGTGACATTCATCGTTGGGCCAAAACGGATCCTGCCTTGCAAGATGCATTGGATCGTGTTATACTGTTGTATCACTTAGGCAAAAAGTAAATATGAGTAAACTAGATATTGCAAATGAAATGCGGGCTTTTGATTCTAAAGATCGTGGATTCTACGATAGCCTCACTGAGGAAGAAGTTAAAAAGTTCAGTACCTATCTCATGCTCAAATGGGGCGGCAGTGTTGATGGTTCGCCAGAACTTCAAGAATGGTATTTGCGTGTTCAAAATGAAAGAGTTAACTTGAATTTCTTTGACTTGGGCAAGCATCCTAAGTTACAATGGCTATTGTGTACTACAGTTAGCCCGGGCATGGGCTCCAAACGTCACTATTGGCTCAGTGGCAATAAGAAGAAAGGCGACCAACGTGCATACAAGTTTGTTGAAGAACATTTTCATGGGCTAAAGCCCAAGGAAATTGAAATAATGGTTGAACTAAACACCATGGAACAGTTCAGAGAAATGGCCCGTGACATGGGTTGGGATGAAAAAAGAATCAAAGCAGAACTATGATCTCGGATATACTTGATGTATGGAAATCAACTAAAGTGCCAGCAGCAGATCCTAAACATGTATGCAAATTTTGTAACAAAGGATTTACTAAAGAGTCCACTTTAGTTAGCCACGCCTGCGAAAAGAAACGCAGACATCAACAAGAATCGGAAACTGGCGTGCAATGGGGTTTTAGATCCTATGTATTGTTTTATAACAGCACACAAACAACATCTGCACCCAAGAACTATCAAGACTTTTGTGACAGTCCTTACTATACTGCATTTGTAAAGTTTGGTAGATATTGTGTTGACCTGCGTTGTATAAATGTATCGTCATTTACGCAATGGCTGTTGAAGAACAATAAAAAGTTGGACTACTGGACATCCGACAAACTCTATGACGAGTGGTTGTATACACATCTGCGCACAGAGTCTGTGCAGGATGCGCTGGAGCGCGGGCTCAAAGAAATGCAAGAGTATGCAGAAAGTAACCCAGATTTAAAGAATGGCTATGTTGACTACTTTAAGTATGGCAACGTTAACAGAATATGTCACCATATAGCAACAGGTCGTATTAGTCCCTGGGTGGTGTTTAACTGCAATTCTGGTGTGGATTTTCTCGGCAGTCTAGATGAAGAGCAAGTTAAGATAGTTATTAATTGGATCGAACCATCATTTTGGAATACCAAATTTAAAGACAGTACCCAAGACGTAACATGGGCTAAATCTATTTTAACAGCAGCAGGACTATGAAATTTAACAGTGACGTTGACATTGACTTTGCTGACAGGCAAAAAATACTCAAGGTGATTCCTCATGTGGCTGCTAGTATTTCTCCCGATCGAGGGCATAACACTGGAATCTACGTTACTGAAATTCCGCGCAACCCTGTTACTGCCCGTGCAGCCATAGACTATCATCAAGCAGAAGCAAGAGGCTATGTAAAGCTGGATTTTCTGAATGTTAGTTTGTATAACCAAGTGCGCAATGAAGAGCATCTAATAGAGTTAATGCAGCAGGATCCTCCATGGCATAGACTCTATGAACCAGAGTTCTGTGCGCAGTTAATACACATAGGCAACCACTATGAAACATTAGTTCGTATGCCCGAAGCTGTAAACAGTATTCCCAGACTGGCCATGTTCTTGGCTATCATACGTCCTGCCAAGAGGCATTTGATCGGCTTGCCTTGGGCCGAAGTTGCTAAAACTGTTTGGGAAAAGCCCGCAGATGACAGCTACTATTTTAAAAAGAGTCATTCAGTTGGTTACAGCCACTTAGTGGTTGTAAACATGAATCTAATTAATTAGTCTTTCTCACCAGCGTTATGGAACGTCGTTTGCTACGTTTAGACGCCATCTCTTTAAGATTTATCTGAGGGCCAACTCGGATATCTACGTCTTTGCTGTTCATAGTTTTAACACAAAACTTGAACTCTGCCCAGTCTTGTTTTAAAAAAACGTTAATAGGAATAATCCTATTGCTTTCCCACCACCACTGCTCGCCTAGTTCTAAAAAGCGTTTCTTTTGTTCTGGTGCGCGAAGGCTACCAAAATCATAGATAGTAGTGATTTGTTCGTCACAGTTTTGTATTATGCCAATATACTCATTTCCGCCATAGACAAGAAACGTTATAAAGGGATATTTGTCGAGTAATGTTTTTATTTCTTCCACTAGGATAAATATTAAAATAATGATATCAATCTATTTATATCCGAACTCAGTGGAGGTTCAATTTTTGGATCCTACTATTTTTACCAGAAGGAATTTGCACATGTACGACCGTCCTGTTAAGATATATCAGGGAATTGATAACCCAATACAAGTAAGGGTCAAGAACCAAGATCAGAAGCGTATAGATGTAACGGGTTATAATGTGCAAGTCGATATCAATGATCCCCTAAATAGCCAACAAATAGAAACTTATACACTAGATTTCAGCAGCAATGTAGGTGGCAACATTGCCATTGGTCTAGGGTCGTTTACAGTCAGTAAAGCCACTGTTGATGCGTTAGATCAGCGTATATACAAGCTGGCATTTAGAATAATAAACACAGAAGACAGTTCTGAAAAGCCATTGTACACCGATGGCAACTATCAGGTTCCGCTGGACCTAATAGTAGAGCCCGGCTACTACAGCCAACCATAAATATAAAAATAACTTATTAGGATTGATATGAAAATTTCCGACTTACTCAGACAGCTAGCCGATACTATGGAGCGAGACGATGCTAAAACACCATTGTCAATGGCCTCAGGTGAAGAACCTCAAACTGCCGCAGTAGCACAAGGCGAAGACGAACCAGAATTTAATACCATGGTTTCCCCGTTGCAGCAAAAAATGGAATTGTTGAAAAAGAATGCTGGTGTTGACAGCGTGTTTGACACCACTGGCAAAGAGGACGAATTAGAATTACTCAAGAGAAATGCTGGATTACCACAAAAACTAAATCAAATTGCCGCAGATGATTCAGAATCGGCTTAATTAAAAAGGATACCGATTGTGACTACATACATAAAAAAGATTAGAGCTGGTCTAGTACCAAATGCGTCCGTTGATACATATGTTGGCGACCCTGGAACAATTTTTTACGATCCAGCAGTTGGCGCCTTTCACCTAAGTGATGGAGTTAATCCCGGTGGCACAGCATTAGTAACAGCCGGTGGCGGTGGCGGATCCGGTGATAGTTTGGTAAACGGTGATTCATCGTTTAGCATGTCATCAGATGGAACGTTGACATTAACACATCCTGCCGAGCCAGCCTTACATCCGTTGGCCACAGTGTTAACAGTACAAAAGGCCGCGGGCAACTATCACACTATTTCAGGTGCTTATGGATTAAGTCTACAAGCAACACCAGTCCCCAGTGGATTTGGGCTTAACACCAACACTAACTTTGTTGACATCTTCCACGATGGCATCAGTGTAAATGTGAATGACAACACTTGGACCTTTGGCACAGATGGTAACTTAACACTACCAGAAGGTGGAGACATTGTAGATATTACTGGAAACTCGGTATTAGGCGGGAGCCCAGACGGTGGACTTGCTGACAACTCAGCAGGCTTGACAATTACAACGTACAGTTTGTCTGCTACTCAGTATGACACCAGTGGTTCTGTTACATATAATATTGCTAGCGCAGGCGCATCGGCAGCAGGCATTATTATCAAAGGCCTCACCGTTAATCATACACAGGTTATCTCTGGTAGTTTTAATCAAGGCAGCAATACTGTAAACTGGAATGACTATACCATAAGCGGAACCCTTTGGAACCAAGTAGCCAGTGTAACAGCATTTGTTACAGACAGTAGGGGCTATACATTTCTTGCGTTGGTAACTGATATGTGGGAAGTGCCACACGGGCCTTGCTTGGTAGAAGGTACACTGATTACCATGGCTGATGGCACACATCGAACTATTGAAGATATTTCCCACGGTGAACTAATCCGTGTGTGGAACTTTGATCTAGGTGAGTTTAGCGAAGCACAGCCAATATGGATCAAATTAGCAGAAGAAACTGACATGCACGATGTTTACACATTCAGTGATGGTACCAAACTACGCACAGTTGGGCACCATGTGTTTAACAAAGAGGCTGGTGCTTTTACTAAATTTATAGAAGACACTACACCAGTAGGCACAACAACATTTAACGAGCAAGGTCTAGAAGTTATATTGGTGAGTAAAGAAAGAGTTGTTGCTCCGACCCGCTATTATAATATATGGACACAATATCACTTGAACTTGTTTGCCAATGGTATACTAACATCCAACAGATTCAATAACATCTACCCTATAGTAGATATGAAGTTTGTCAAAGACGATAGGGCATTACGTAGCGTAGACGAGTTTGCAAGCATTGACGAAAAGTACATCACTGGACTACGTTTACAAGAACAATCAGAAGAATATACTGCCGAGTACATAGCTGATTATGTACACAATCGTTTAGAAAGATTAGATATTGCTAACCAAGTAGCACAAGGAATTTAAGAATGTCAACTATTAAACTAAGAAGAGATACCGCCGCAAACTGGTTAGCTGCCAATCCTGTACTAAGTCTGGCTGAACCAGGATTAGAAACAGATACTAATAAAATAAAATACGGCGACGGCACAAGTCATTGGGGTGACTTGCCATATGCTGGCAGCGGCACTGGTAATACTTTGGTCAATGGCAGCTACACTGTCAGTCTAGAGGCAGATGGTGATTTAACATTGCCAAACAGCGGCACTATAAATGATTACGTTGGCAGTGCTGGTGTTCTTGGCATACATATTGATAGAACTTTCCACACACCCAATGATACTAACTCTGCAAACTTTGGAACAAACACGATAAAGCTGGTGTTGGCTGATGAAGAAGGTACGCAGATAACAGATTACCTTGATCAAGGGATCGGAGTACGTGTTTGGTTCAATGTAGGCGACAGTTACCCAATCACCAGTTGTGTTCAATTGTCCGCTGGTATATGGACAATAACAGCTACTGGCATGGGCAACAGATTTGCTACCTTTACGGTCACTAACCCACTAATATTCATCTACACTGGCTCTACTCCGAATACCTATACAAACTTCCCGCAATATGTTCCAGTAGGTGATGGTGCTGGCATTACTATTTCTAAAGGCGGAAACAGTTGGAACTTTGGCACTGACGGTGCGTTAACACTACCAAGTGGTGAGCCAATATTGTTTGGCAATGGTAACTCACGTATACAAGCGGGAATGGGGTTCCACATCAACAGTGAAGAAGGTATCTCATTAGAAGCAGTGGATGCTACCGATCCACTAAATCCTATCACTCATCAATGGCACTTTGGCATAAATGACACACTAGCATATCCCAACAGTGCTTTACAAAGAGGCACTGCTACAGTTCAATGTCTAGGCAACGCCAGTACTGTGGTTTACACAGCGTCGAGTCAATATCAACACACTATACGATTATTGATACAGGTTGAGGGATTTGTAGGTGCTGCCGCGCAGTATGACACACAAGCATGTGAAATGATCATAGCTAAAAGTTTTAGAGCCAATGACGTAGCCGCAACAGTGTATGGCATTGTACATACCAGTGTGGCACCGTTGGCAACATTCTCAGCAGAGTGGAACGCACTGACCAGCAGAGTAGAAGTACTATGTACCACACCCAGTGCCAATGACGTATATGTCAGAACATTCGCAACAGAAATTACAACATCGGATTAAGGAATAATATAACATGGCAAATAAACCATTCGCAATACAGGGCGCTGATCTAACACTAGGCGGCGTTAACATACAAGCAGGTAGCAACGGTGTTGTTATTCCTGGCGTTACACAGGCGGCTAATTATTTTGTAGAAGAAGTTAATGATCGTGGAGATCAAACACTATCTTTTCAAACAGCCCCAATTCTTATTGACTATGTAACATATCTTGATTATCAAAATAACGGTTCGTCAAGTAATAGAGCAGAATACAGTGTAGATGAGATAGACAATGAAGGATATATTGACGGTATTACCGTTGATACGGCTGGCGAATATACTGGTAGCGAAGCATACAACGGTGGTAATGATTTGTTTGCCTACACTGGCACAGATACAATGCCAGGAATATTTACTAGTTTTGTAGACACAGATTGGACACAGATTCCATACCGTCCTAAAATGCGAGCAGGTGAAGTTGAGAATGTTGGCGGTGGTGGTAATGCCAATACTGGAGACTTTACATTTAGCGAAGACACTATCACAAACAATGACGGAATGAAACTGACTACCAATAGAGGCACATTGGCCATGGGTACCAACATGGAAGTGCCAGGTGTAGCACAACACTTCCACATTGCCTTTGACGGTAGTAACAGTAATCCGCCCGCTAGTGACCTGTTCCTAGGTGATGACCACAACTATGTTAAATTACCTGGATATGAACTCAACCCAACTGCTCAATTTGGTGTGGAGATTGGCACAGACAATAGAAGCCTTGGCCCGCAGAATATTGAAGTTGGTACAGTAGATGAACTTGTGCCGCCTGGTGGCGTTTGGCGTTTCTTTATCGACCCTGAAACTTATCCCAACCTAGGCTCTCTTGTCAGCGTAGGTGACACAGTGACCACATCATGGGGAACACCCATAACTGCCACAATCACGGCCGTTGTTGAAGATCCTGGTTTGTGGTGGATAATAGCGGTTGCTCAAGATATTACCGCTGGAT